>JGI24021J15306_10001676_pt1 | contig 22328 bp, 13 predicted proteins | sample Ectturendosymbi1_FD_15306 | JGI IMG/M metagenome (IMG submission 15306) | reverse complement strand
TTGGATGACCTGCTGGGGTTTCAGGTTCAAAAGTTATGATGTAAGTTAGTAAAAATATTTGACTAATTAGATAATTAATTAATTTGTTTATTTTAGAACGTAACTTTTGAGCCAGAAACGCTAGAAAGTCAATCAAANGCTCAAAAGACTCGGACTCGAGCCTAGTTTCCAATGAAAACTCCAGCGAAACACTTTGGTCTAGTGGTTGGGCCCTAGGCCAGGTAACATGAGCTAAAATGACCCCAAAACTACTTCACTTATGACGTCAGTCACCTAAAAATCTGCACCCCCCTACCAAAAAAATTTTTTTCGAGTGCAATCTACTAGGCTGGCTGATCCGTTTGAGCCCTTGAACAGCTCTCTAGCGCAATCGGCGGGGAAGCTAGGGCGTTGGTAAGGCAACCGAAAACTGCTGTTTTTTAGACCGAAATTGAAGTACGAATATATCGTACGCCGGTTCTCAAAGTATTAAGAGGATATTTTTTTCTAATTGTCTTTAGAGGTTATTTTTCGCACATGCATAGAAATTTTCTGATTTGTTAGTCTTCAGTTTGTTTGCTTTTTCTGTCCTTGCTTTAGCCTTTCAACATTTCATATATAACCTTTCCAGCAGATTTTAGGGCTGGTGACATGCAGTGTTAAGTGAAATCAATTTTCTGTAAAAAATTGGCCTGATTAATTTACTTGTGTCATTGTTGTGGAGACTAGTTCTTGAATATAGACATGTTCATGCACAAAACATCACAAAAAGAAGAAAGAAGTGCCCAGTCAGCTGATTCCTTAAAAATTTACAGCAGAGTTTGTGGTTATAATTGCTCTTTTTTATATATTTCAACATTTCAGCACTGAGCTAACTTTCACATTTTCGTCCATATTACTATTCTTGTGAAAGGTCAGAAGTCTACACTCAGTATTTATTTATTTGATTTGAATCGAGCTGTGGCCAGTGTTTCCTCTTAGAAATTTCAAGGCAAGTGGATTTATAAAGCAAACTGATCACATTTAAAAAATGCAGATTGATTATGTACCTTATCCCAAAAATGTAGATCAACCAACAACTTTATGCACAGAGTTAGAAGTTTCATTACATTGAGAGTAGTTTGAAGTTCAGCAAGGGTGAAAAGCTCCAGTGGACTGAAAGAAAACTGTTTTGATTTTAATCTATATCTATTATTAAACAATGAACTTAACTATTGTCAGACCTCGTTTATCCAAACTTTGGACAACTGGAATCCCTACTATCCGTCACAACTGCTAGGAATGGATTTTTCCCAATGCTTTTCACCCCTTTAATCCGGAAACCTAGCTGTCCAAATTCAACACGGAAGTTTAGGAACGGATATGTCAAATCAATAGAAAAAAAACAAAAAACGCTGAACTGAAATACGCCAACTGTTTTTTCAAAGTTGTTTATTAAATCACAATGGAAGTGTGAAAGTCACTGGATATTAAGCAGAACTTGCAGGATGCAGTTAGGTCTCTTGTACATTTATTTTTCACATTTGATCTCATTCTGAATGCATACTAGCTTACGTATATGAATCGGATCTACAATAACAAAGAAAACTGAGTGTTTCATTTTGTCATGTTCCACATGCAGTCTGCATACTGTATATATTTGTTTAAGTTGTCAGTTCATAAGTCCACTCCACAGTTTTTTCTGTTCCCCTTTGAGTATCCGCTTAGGCAAGTTCTACTGCACTGCACATTGTCACCTTTGTTAGATTGTTGGCATTCACTTTGGAAAGAATTTCACTCTTTATACTTTTGGATACCTTGCTGAACCGACATTATTTGATGAAACAAGTAGTCTGGATAAACGAGGTCTGACTGTATCTGAATCAAAAATATGTAAATACATGTGAAGTTGTCTTGTCAACTCTTTTAATATTGAAAATGCAGCATTTCATTAATGATGAAATAAATCATAGATTACTCTGTAACGTTAATTAAAGTCTTTCTGATATACGAAGTGTTGAAATAGTTTTAACATGCTGTTTTCGCCTAATCTAATTACAGAGCTGAGTATTTCACAAATATTTAAGGAAACCCATCTCTAAAATAATTCTTGAGGACTCTATTAAAATCAAAGTAGAGGAATGTGTTTCAATGATCATACATTAACAGAATTACAAAAAGTTTTCAGAAAACTCTGAAAATCTTAACACAGTGGACAAAAGTTTATTTAATCTGAAATTTAAAATTTTGGATTAATGTTTTACTGTGAACAATGAAGTCAAAAGTAAGATTAAGGATGACTTAGCGTTAAGAAATAGGTAACAAAAATAGCATTGTGTATCAAAAGTGAAGCCCGCAAAGCTTATTCAACCGAGCACATGCAATCTTAAAAGACACAAAGCACTGCAAACAGTTCTTTCATGTTAATAAAACTAGTAAAAACTCTAATGGATAAGGTATGACTTGAATCAAGCAAAAAGTTGCCTTGGAAAAGGTAGCACAATGAATTTTTTTTCAAGGTTTCAGTGAGAATTGCAATGCTGCTTATGCCCAATTTGGTTTGGTAACATGAATTCAAACATTTATGCATTGTAAAAATTTTTGCAACCAGCAAGAAAGTTTCTGCCAATATGCTGTAAAATGTGCAGAATGACTCTCCCAATCCGATTGATTTGATAAGCTCATGACAAGCAACCAGTAGAGTTCCAAAAATATCAGAAAGTCAGTGATTGGACACGTGATGCATCAGTCAACAAAAAGGCACTTACGTTTTATTGTTTGACAAGATCCTTGATATTTTCCATGTTGAATCTGAAAGAAAAATCAGACAGTGCCTCAACTTCATTCAATTGAAAATGTAAAAGTTGCTTTGATAGCTTATAACACAAATATTTTCCATGTTTGTTCTGCAAACAGGCCAGCAAAGCATTATTTGATTTTGGGTGACAGCACTGCTGGCAGGCCAAAGCCTGAAATTCTTGCAGGGATGGTTGAGATAACACTCTTGCCCAAGGCAAAATAGTAAATCACATCAGTGACCACACATCAAGCGAATTAGTCGCAATTTATTTCACCTTACCCAAGGAGTGCTATGGCGATTCATTCAGTGGCTGTGAGTCAAGCATCCAACCTTTCAATTTAGAGGTGAATGTTTTACCACTGAGCTATTGCTGCCCCAGCAAGGCATTAGATCCTATCAGTTAATAGGTTAATTTAAAAATGCACCTAAACATTTTGGCTAATTCATGACATACTTTTTACATATCTGCTTAAAATTCGCGTATACATTTTTGTGCAATCAGTAAATCATTTAAAAGTAACTGCGCATTTTGAAAAGTTGTAGATTATGCCTAAAACATATTTATTTCAGAAAAAAACAAAGAATAAAAAAATACAGTACTTTAATTCCGTGGAAGCCAATAAAGCTACAGTAGTAGGTTGAATTTGATTTACATTCGAGATAAACTGAAGACTTGGAAAATGGTGCTTGCAACCTATATAGTGTCATGGTTTGCATTAATAGATGGGTGCAAGAGAAAGCTTTATGCATGGTGCTGCTGTCATAGCACCATTTACTGCGAAAAATATATGTGGCCCTGCACAGAGTAAGCAAAGACGGGTGCTCACAGATCATTAATGACACTCCAGAGGGAGTGCATTAGGATTACAATGTGACCCTTTGTGTCTGATATGTTTATAAGTTACTGTATAATATTGGCAATAAGTAACCTATTAAATCACAGAAAACCAATTAGGTAGAATTGTAACCAGCAACATTTCTGCAGTTTGGTAATTTTAATACAAATTAGTTTATATTTTAACCACGATGTGACTCTGCAACCACCCTGCCATGCCAAGCATGAAATTCGCTTAAGATACAATAGGTTTCTGCATTATATAAGTTGTATATTAAAATGGTGGAAGCGCACAGTACGGTTTGCACACTTCAATACAAAATACTTCTAAGTTTCAAACAATCAAATTAATAGAGCTAGGCGAAATCTTGGAAGTGGTGCAGACTTAATTCTCATAAAATGCCATTATTATATATTATCCGTTGTATCTTTGACACATATAACATTACATTGCATTTACTGTTTGTAGCCTCATGAGAGGCAGCCATTATGATTTTTTTACACTGAACTACATTCTTGTTTCATTTAACTTATATATACATCATTCAACATGTTAATTGGCTAAACGGAAATTGGTTGAAGGACAAACATCAGAATGGCCAGATAGAGCCTGATGGAATAGTTTTTACCTAATGGAAAGGGTTTTTCTTTGTTTTTTGTCTGATTTTGATTGTTACTATGTGTAATCTGATCATATTCTTTTGTTTCCCATTGGCAGTTCAACTACTGCAGGAAATGATGAAGAAATTTGAGCTTGAACCTGGCTTCCCCAAAGACATAGACCTTCCAGAACCAAAACATGTCTTGAAAGACTTGACTCCATCCAGCGTAGCAGAATATATAAAGTCTGAAAATTGTGAGATATTGTTATTTATGATGCAGCCTGATAGATACCTTGGTTTAGATTTTCAGTTGAACTACTAATACTGTAACAAAAAACACTTCTTTTAAAAACGGTGTGTATCTGTAGCTGATACTTTCATTCTTTTTCAGTTGAAACAAGGTGGGGAAGCTGTTTACTATCATGCGCTGCATGAATTGTAGAATATCGCTGATGGGCTACAAAATATAATTTTATCTTAAATTCTACTTTTATCTTCCTGAAGAAGATAAAGGAGAAAACTATGAGGAGTGGCAAAGAATTCTCTTGAATTACTGTCTAAGTATAAATGCTTATCATGGAGTTTTGTTTTGTCAAATGCAATGTTGTGTTCTGCATTGGGTAACCACAAAATTTCTGATTCAGGCCATATTAAATGTTCACTCAGGTCACACTTGGCTCACATGTCACAGGATCCCCACCCCTGATCTAAAATGTAGGAAATAGTTCTTTTGTTTAAAATGTAAAAATTTAGGTTTTGCTGTTAAACCTAAAAATGTATGCATATTTAAGTTAATTGGAAAATTAAATATTTGAAAATGTTCAGTTGATGTAGTAATAATCATGTGATTGTAGTGTTAGATGCGTGTTTCATTAGAAGCCATACATCTTAACTTTCTCACGCGATTTTAGTCAGTATTGATTCTTATACAGAGCTTGCTTTATCTGTGAGCAACTGGGTAATATGTTTGGTGAGTGCGGATTCGAAACAAGCGTTTTTTGCATATGTACATGGAAGCGCATGTGATCAAACGTCAGAAATATTGTCTTAACGTGCAATCCAATACCAACATAATATTCTGTGCTTTTAAAATGAAGCTTAAGTTTTTATATTGTCTTGTGGCATTTTAAACCATCAGCTCCACAGATAATGCCACATGGTTAAAATAGTGCAATCTGTGCATCAATTAAACTAATAGTGTATGCCAATAGATTGATCATAATCATCTTTTAAGTTTTTAGGCTGGTGAAGTATGCATAGAATAGTTTACCATGTGAAATATTTGTGCAGACACATTTTAAGTTTTTTCCAATTTATGTACTCTGCATGCCAATGTGCAATGATATTTATAGTGCATTGACCAAATTATTTTTCCTTATGTCTGATTTAGCAAGTGTATACATTTTCATGTTTCAGGTAAAAATATCATCGTGTTGTGTGGTGCTGGAATATCTACAGGTAAATGTGTTAATTTCTTTGATTTAATGCTTTACCAGACAGTGCCAGCAACTCAAATGTTTTTTATTACTTCAGCTGCTGGAATACCAGATTTTCGCACTCCGGGAACTGGCCTTTATGATAATTTACAGAAGTACAACCTTCCTTCTCCACACTCTATTTTTGACCTCAATTATTTCCTGGTGAGTCAGCTCGTTTTTGAAAAACTACCTGATTCCAGCCAGTTGAAAGTCTGTGATATGGATGGCTCATCATTTGATGATGTGCAGTCTGCTTGTTTACTTATTTTGTAATAATAGTTTTAATTGGTGTACCACTATGCTTAGCACCAAAACTTCAATGATAATTCATAAACCTTAGCTAACAGTAGTCTTGAGCACATAGTAGCTAGTACTAATTCCTTCAATTGCCAATTTGAAAATTTTGTTAACGTTTTTCCTCTCCATTGTTTATTCAACTGGTTGAGCTCGATCCCATCATCGCCCAGTCTATGTCAGCACATTTTCTATGCAAGCGTTGAATAGTTGGATGATTTTCAAAAGCGTTCAGGTGGTTTCGAGACTGATGTCGAACTCCTACAGCTGCAGGTCGTTTTTCACCTGTAAGTGAAAGCTTTTTTGAAGTCGAGGGTTCCAACTTTACTCCTAACAAATCTTCGGCCGTAACTGATCCGAATAGATTTACTATTTGCTGGTCAAATTTTTGCACATTTCAGTGTAACATGACTTCAAAAACTGTGTTGGTGTTTTAACAATTTATTGTGGTGGCTCTTGGGAAAATTGTACAAATTTTCCGGTCTTTCAGTTGCTGATTTCTGCTTGATCTTGCAGATTTTGTGCTTAATCAGATAGCTGAGACTGGTGTAATTTGGGAAATAAAAAAGTTTAACTAGTTCAGATAAGCGCAATCACTTTTAAACCAGTAGGTTGTACACACCCCACGTGCATTTTTCTGCTTTCAAAGTCCGTAGTTTTCTTGTTTTTGTTAACATATGAAAAGCAAACACAGGCACCTCTCTGAATCGCATTCGTATAACCCACTGTTATTGTTTTTTAGGAGCATCCGGAACCATTTTTTAGCTTGGCAAAAGAACTGTGGCCTGGTACGCTTAAGGTTCGTTGACGCTTGAAGTTTTCTGTCGGTTTCTTTCACTGCAAATCATCTGTTTAAATGTGTTTGCGTTTCTGAGGCTGGGAATGGTCTAGAAAATTCGTAAAAGAAGTTTTCTTCTGAGTGAATTTTTTTTCATGTGGTGACCGTGAATCACGTGGTGGCCTCTGAGTGATTTTTTCCCCATGTGGGGACCGTGAATTACGTATAGTTGAGGATTGAGGCCGATGCGCCCAAATCCTTTTGGGTCAGGTCAATAGTTTTTTTCGTTCTACTGTGCACATCATTTGGGAAGATGCCTCAGTGCTGAAATCAAAATGGCATTTTGTCGAATCGAACGCTGCAAAAAAAAGCGAAAAGGCCACTGCTATCGAGCCTTGTCGGCTTAGTTGTTAAACAAGGGCTGAAGCAAACGCACGACTTTAATCTAAAGTATTCAGCCTGCAATTTGAATTCTTAGGGAAGGAGCGCTTATGGCTGCAAAAGTGTTTCGTTTTCGAAGTTTGAGGTGCAGTGACAACAATAACGTCATTATGCCAATACCATATAAACGCGTCATTGGCTAAGTTACGGTTATCAGCATGTTTTCACTTTCCTTAACTGCTTTTTTCAGATGTGCGTCCCGCGCTGGATTGGCATTTTAGAGTTTCCGAGAAATTGAACCATAACGTTGATTTCCCGTTGTTTTAATTTACATGCTAGGTTTAGCACAAAGAGTAGTTCATACCTTCTCAAATCTTCCTAACAAAAGATGTGTGGTCATTGGCGACCCAGAAATGCCCTTTATTTTGATGCTTGCTTGACTTTTATATTGATAAGAAAACTTTTTTCAAATAGCAATTTCAAACATTCAGTAATAAAATTCGAGTAACGAAACTTGTAGATCCTAGTTTGATGACGTTGATAAGTATTGCTCGTGTCGTACCAGAAGCATAGTGATGAAAATAAAGGTGAGCTGAAATTATTATACATCTTTTTCCTTGTCTCGTCAATTTCATGAGTTTGTCTAAAAATATCCAATGCTGTGTCATTTGAAAGGTCAATTCTTCGTTTTATTTGGCAGTTTGTCTAATAATATCCAATGCTCTGCCATTTGAAAAATCAACCCTTTGTTTTATTTGGTAATGACAACTAAGCAAATTAATGCTGGCCAACTGGAAAATACAGAAAAAGTTAATCACTAGATTTTGAATGGTGTCTTGTTGTAGTTTATAAACCATACTAAAATGATTGTCAGCTGTGGTAAGGTTTCTTTGTAGTTCTCGACCATGTATGACCTTGCAAAACAATCCTATAGCTACAAAATGAATCGTCCAGAAAATTTTAAACATAGACGTCTCAGCTCTTTTATTGCAGTTAAATGCTTTAGACGGGCTTACCAGCATACGTTATGTTTGCACTGTGGTTTGTTCTGATTTTATACCAACACACGTAGAAAATATCAACCTGCTAGCGAAAAAGGATAACGGTATGCCATCGAAATTCAAAGTCAATTAACAAACGTTACCAGTCTTTCGACGTGGTTGAAAAAAAGGGTTAAAATTGATGAAAAGGCTTCATTTTAAAAGCAAATTTCAAAAATATTCAAGTGACCTCATTGTTTCACAATCGGGAAGGAATCTCCCCCTGTGAGGGATTTCAGGGGTTGATTGTATCTGCGTCTAGTATCACATGTTTACCCTTGTTGTCCAAAAATTACATTGTTTTATCACTTGAAATGAACTTAGATTTGAATTTGTGTATTCTGTTCATTTTTTGATATATGTGGAGGAAAATGAAGTCCCAAAATGGACAAAAGGAGGAATGTACCGAAAAGGATTGAGAAGCACTGCGTTAAAACTTTGTACTGTTGTCTCGAGCAACCACCTGTGAGATTTCCATGCGATTTCTCCAGTTCTCGCTCGCAAATGCTTAATTTGTATGCCGTTGCTGAATTGCTTCTGGGTTAAATGATAAAAGAAATGCTGATACAGTATAATAAACGATAATGCTAAATAGGAGCAAAAATAGGACGTTCTATTTTCTCTGGAGGCGCTGTCATGTACTGAACTTATTCAGGAGATAGCGTGACCACCTAAAAGTGATTTTTGTTGGAACCATGACGGTCTTCAATTAGTTGGAACCAGTGATTTCATTGTGCTTGTATGAACTTACTGGGGTTCAATCGGCCCGACATCACTTTCGCTCCGCATTTGACGATCACATGTGCGAAGTCTGTTTTCTGGGTGTTTGTGTGCCTTAAATTTTGCTGTTTATTACAGCCCACTGTTAGCCATTATTTCATCAGGCTCCTGCAAGATAAGTTAAAGCTTCTTCGAGTGTACACACAGGTGAGACTCTTTATCATGTATTGCTGGATAAGAGCATTCGTTTTATTGATTCCATAAGCATGAATAATTTGTTTTAATCTAAAGATGCAGATGCGTGCACTTGGCCTCTTATCCATCAGGTGGTTCATGTCTTTTGATATTTTGTTACGTGAGACTGAATGAAACGCGCAACCAGGCAGCGTCAACTCGTGGTACTTTGCACTGTATATGTAATTGTGAGAGAAACATCTTTGCCTCCCAAGGTGTTTTTTCCGAGAATTCTAACGCTTTTTAAATGCCGTAAGCTCTCGTGGAATCAGCCCAATGAGCACTGCTTTCATCCTTTTGCGATGATTAAAACTTCATCATATCTGTATTCAAGCAAATAGTCTTCACACAGGTGAAGAGTTTGAATCAATCAGCAAATAAATGGGAAATCGATTTCACGTAACACTACACATCGCCAATCCGACAACCTGCAAGCAACGCTTACGCTTGAAACCCTGAAAGGCTTCACCCAGAAGCTTGCAGTATTTTTACTNTTTTGTGAGTTACGCATTTAAAACGTTCTTTTTAATTCTCTTGCACTCATGAAATACGGCATTTGATTATTACTAGTAGACTCTATTAGAAAAGTTCTTATATTTTCCTTTATATTTCAAGCATTCAGAGTTTTAAGCTTTCTTCACTGGTTGCTTTCTTTTAGTTACTGCTATGCGTTGTATTTCATTGCTTATTCATTTCTTTTTTTTCTGAACCGGAATTTCCTTTGGACAACGTCTCTGAACAAGTTGCCCTGAAATATTTCGTCGCTTTTTGCAGTTAACATTCGTTAATGTCATTACCTTTATCAGCAGAAAAAGTACATCTGTATGCAACCGGCAAAACCGTTAAGTTTTTAATAAAACTTGTTTGCCATAACGCTATGCCAAAAATAGATCGATTCGGTACCTCAAAGCACCTTAAAAACGCTGCACCTGGTGCATCTTCCGCTTTGGGATCAAAATGCCTCCGCGTTATTTTGAGATTTTCCTGTTGACCAATGCAAAGTAAAATTCTTTCGGCGGCCCCACCTTCATGCAAAGATATCACGAATGTTAACTTTGAAGTTTTATAGATGCGATTATTTCGCCAAGTTTAGTAGGGCTGCAATGAAACGTACATATAAGTTGATCAAAACACAAAATCCATTACTCACACATAAAAGACCATAAAATCCATTAATCGTAAAGGTCAGTTGCGGAAATTTTTAAGGACTCCATAATTCGTTCAGTTTTGATGCAGGCGTTTGTACGTATTAGTTCAAACGTGTTTGGGATTTTCCAGATCCGCGCAAGCTAAAAATAATACCAATAGCATCGTATGCACCAGTATATACCTCCCGTATTTTCACTCATAGTGCAATGATTTGGTTGGCAAACCGCCGGTGTCTATAGAACTGGCGTCTTGTGTCACTGCTCATCAAGTTAGTAGAGGTTTTGAAGTCATATGCTTAACTCTGTCATTCGCCAGCTTTCTTGGACATCATCTACTGATACCGCTCATGCTTCTGCTGACATGGCTGTTTCTTGCATTGTTTGTCGTTGTTGCACCTGCCAGTAGAAAGAACCAAAAGTCAGGCCTCACTGCGTGAAACGTTACTGCGCTCTTGCAGTGTCACTGCATCATCCGGTAGTTCTGCTTGCTCATAATTTTTTAGAGTAGTTCGCTCGTTGCGTAGCTTTCAAGACTTCTAAAGATTTTAAACAGGGTCGCATCACCCCGGATGACAAGACGGCAATTTTGCGTCAGAAATTAAAAAGATCACAGTTTTCTAACTTTTCTCGAGTGTCAACGGAGGTCTCCGACCACCATCGTTTCAGCCTTCGCTCTTTCTGTTGTTTACAGAACATCGATAACCTGGAACGCATCGCAGGTATCGGCGGTGACTACTTGGTGGAAGCGCATGGCACGTTTTCTGAAGCACACTGCACATCCTGCGAAAAACGTTACAGCCAGGAATGGATCAAAGGTGAAATTTGCTCGCGTTGTTACTGCTTTGTACATGACAACTCAAGATTAAGATAAAGAGCCAAACATGTTCGCACAGACTCGGGCAGTAGCTTTCTTTGCTGCCATGACTATTTCCAGTACTTAGGCTTGTCCATGTGATAGGAGAGAATGAGACAGTGGACTTGATATTTGGCTCATGTCTCTTAGGGGCGATAGCCACGCTAGCATTTGGATCTCCTCAACTAAATGTGATGCTTTTGTCTTCCACCCGCTTCTTATAGCACACGGGTTTTAAGATTTTATGCAGTTGCTTAGTACCGTTTTAATCTTTGAAGCACGCTGGTGCTTCTTTCTTGTAAATATTTAACTAAACTCTGTTCAAACTGGTTTTCGTGAAAGACAACCTTACTGTGTAGTGGGTGGAAACAAGCTGAATAAATCCTTTTGTGAATCTACTCTCTTTGTTGCTCTACCTATAGGAATATTTAATTGTGTTATCGCATAGGATAACGTAAGTAATTCTAACGTCATATAGCAGGAATATTCTTAACTACCACTCTTGTATGCTCACTGTACAGTAAGTATCAGACGTAGAGGCTTAGTGGCGCCGTGGGATGGTGATGCGAAGCCGGCGAAACGAAGCTTGTTGAGCCCTTTTTAGGAAACAGCTAAAAGGGTCACCCGATTTTCATTGCCTCCTCACAGCCGTGGTCCTCCTAAATTGAAGGTTTGGAATGCCTCATCCACGTTTGTGTAGAGCAGGAGTTCCCAACCTGGGGTACATGTACCCCCGGGGGTAGATTTGCCTGTCTGAAGTTTCGTATTACTAGTTTCATTGGAATTGCATGAGATGGGACAGTCACAAACTGTCATAGGCGGCATAGGACTGAAAAAAGTGTCCCAGAGAAAAGCCCGTATTTAACTCAAGCGACGAATGAACCGTTGGTGCTGTGTTGAAATATTTCAAAGTAAGAAGTAGACACTTGCGATGTTTCCGGTCATTCCATCGTATGCGGGAGAAGCGTATAGCTTCTTGGTTCTACCAATCAACGATTGGTTAACGGGCGACAAGTAAGAAAGTAGAAACTTGTGATTTCCCTATTGAATTCTGCTGTGGGACGTTGGCAACGGCATTATCCCAACTACCCACGTTATATATTGAAAATCTCTTGAACACGATCAACAACCTGTAAAGCTGTGAAGCAGCGTACGTATGAACAGCGTTTTGAGAGACCGAAACAGTCTCTAAAATTTTCCCAACCAGTCTCTCAAATTACAGCAGAAACTCGTTTTACTACCACCACCAAAATGCGCTAAAACCTCGGTTTATGACCATTCCTTTATTTCCACTTATCTCTGGTCATTGTTCGCTGCCGTGTGGGTTTCATTTCAAATGAATGGACCCACGTCATATCTGGAAATCGCTGCCAATTGTTTGCATGCAATCGCTGGAGAGTGAAAACTTCTAAGAGTCCACGACGTAAACTACTAGTATAAAAAGATGCTTCACTTCTAAACACCGATTCGTTGATGTGTTGTATTGCGTCAAATAACGATGGTTGATCATAAGTCCAGCTTGGGAATTACGTTATGCTTTACGTTTCTGTCGGATTAACTTACTAGTATTTGCCCGGGTAGCTTTCCATTATTTGTCGCATAAGCTTTCCACTTCGTAACGTGGCAATGTAGCGATAGTCAGTCAACAGAAGGTTGACTGTTTCTATTATCTATTATTATTAGCATTTGCATGACGCAAATGCAAAAATAAACACGATTGTCTTGTGTGCAGAGCGTGTCGATAGAGATGAAACGCCAATTTGCGACGATGAGGACTGCATTGACGAACGCATGCCCGAGGAAAAGGGTCTTGTGAAACCTGGTACGGACAGAATTACTGTCAACAAAAAAGTAAAATTCGGTGAAGTGATAATTATACAGATTGCACCTGGATGTGATTGCATGTAATCCAGTTTTTCCTTCATTGCCTGCGGAGACATCACACCTGGGTATGGCTTGGTCTGATGGTATTGCATTCAGATGTAAAAAGTAGAGTTCAGAGCGAACATCNCCGNCGACGACTGGCTTTGAACTGGTTTGAACGTGTCAGCTGTTGGTTAAAACTGGGCTCAAACTTTCTGCTCAGCTTAATTCGAATTTGAACCATTAAAATATTTTAAACCTGCACGATGCTAATTATGTAAAATCATTTGTATTGAATATAGTGTGCAGTGGACACGACATAAAGCAGAAAATAGCGAATTTCTATCATTCGAAATATGCTGACAATTGCTAAAGTGCGGTCTTAAGCCAGGGGTCACAAACTATTGGAAGAGAAAGCGCCAATTTGAACCCAAAGAGAGATCCACGGGCAAAGTCGGTTATGCTTTTACTTGGGTTACAGCTGCAAACCACACATATCATGCCGCCATATGCACAATTGCCACTATGCTTGTATGGGAAATGTAGTAGCTGTCCTAAACCTTCTGAACTCAGTCACTGTAAATATTAAATCAGCAAATTATATCAAAGTAAGGTATGACTGAGGACAACAGATCAGCTCGCTCGTCGCGTATTTGAGATATCCGGTGCAAATTGTCGTGCAGGAGACAAGCTTAGAATTACCACAAGTTCACAACTCATGGTTCTGATAGCATTGACGGTGCACAGACAACAGCAGGCTTGCCAAGATGTCTTCATTTTTTAAATGCAAATCAGCCGAAGTTTCACTTTTTTCATAAAGTGATTCGTTGCGCCTGAATGTTGCCGGTTTCCAGCGCACCGTCAAGTACTCTTGCATTGTAGCTTACTGCGTACGTGCTTGGCCTTGCAGCTTAGCAGACTTGAACAAGAAATTCACAAACTGTTAATTGTTTCTGGCCATGTAATGTGTGGGTGTCTAGGACGGTGGACGTTAACACTTAATTTTCCTGTGATCTTCTGAAAATAAGTTGCTATATCTGTTGAAAAGATGCCTAGCTTACTTGAAACCTAATTTGCTTTATTTCGATTTCGATCTCTCAAAAATCAAATGATGTTTTAGATTTCATAGAGTCGCAAGCGTCAGATTGCAAATAGCTTAGATCAAACCACAATTTCTGAATTCCAACAAAGCTTCAGAAATAGTCGTGCGATGCGCTTGTGCTGCTTTGCTTTGATAGAATGTGCACATGAAAAATTTGATAAATGTACAGACTGTTGCTCTCCTGTATTGGAGTGGCGCCTGTGCTGTGGCGAAAATCCATGATGTAACTCCAAATGTGCCGTTTAGAATTTTGACAGACTTTGTAGATTCAATTGCCTTGGAGACCAGCAACAAGGTTAAAGCCAATGAAACAAACGGAAAGGATCAGAACGGTTGCTGTTTATGTGAAACATACTGCACAGCGTTCGTGTGCAAAGCTCTACATAACGTATGCATGTCACATTCTTGGATTCCAGGCATTTGGGAAAAATTTTTGTCGAACATTCTAACACATGTTTGCATTTAAGAATAAAAACTCGTTTAATCGTGTTTGGATCACAATTTTAGTTTGGTCACGGATTGGATGATCGGCTGGTCTGCATTTCAAAATTTTCCGACGATGATGAGACACACACAACGGTTTCTAAATTCGCATATCCAAACAAAATTGATGAGAATATGTGCGTCGTACACAACAGTGAATTTTAAGCCGTACCACCATTTCGATTCAGCTGGTTTATGAAAGCGCGTTTTTTAAAATTTAAGTTTTGTCGCCGTAAATTAATTTTTTACCCAGAACTCAAACCGAAAGCACGATAACTTTTACTTAGTCACTCCTGTGTAATTATCGAAAAAATTCTTTGTCGCGCATTATAAGATTTTATTAAATTTTGTCCCCGCGCAGTTTTTTACATTGGAATTTGTGGAGGCTGCTTGTAAGTTTTCCTTTTGTCTCGATTAACAAATTCTGCTTGACTATCGCGTGCAGTTGTTATGTGTTGATGCAGGTCGCATTGCAGACAGTAAACAGTGTTCACGTGCAAGATGCGGTGCTGCGAATGTCTGTCCACAGCTAGGTGGAAGTCTTGTACAGTCGTTTTCCTTCTACGGAAGCTACTCGCTTGGCTGCATACATTTTCAACTTATACGGTCTGAAACACGTGTTCAGTGGCCGGTCACTACTGATAGATGCTTTTGACTGATGCATAGCACAGACGTTATATCCGGCAGTTCATCTTTTTTGTTGAATTGAATTCTCGCGTTAAAAATCATTTGTTAATTACGGTTTTTAAATGCCGAATGCGCCGTTCTCTTAGCTACAACTTTTGTTCTACAGACATAGTGTTTTTCGGAGAACATCTGCCTAAACGATTTTTTGAATGCCGCTCCAAAGATTTCGATGAATGCAATCTTCTAATTGTCATGGGAACGTCGTTAAAAGTCCAACCGTTCGCGTCACTGGTGGCAATGTAAGTCGGTGTGGTGTTGCAGTTCCTTGAACGCTTCCTATAACAACTCAACCAACTCCTGCTTTTGTCGAGCTCAGTGCAAAGGACCTTGTCGGTTGAAAACTCGTTTGTTTGAAATTGTGCGCCTATTTTGCACAATAGGCGGAGTCTGGCGTGCGCATTTTACAGGCATCTGTTTTGTGTGCTTGTGCGTACATTATCCTCAACCAGACAAGCATAGTGTACTACAATAATCATTGTTCGGACCCAAGGACAACTTGCGGAGGTCAATAGTAATATCGCGTAAACCGTAACATTTGTCGGATCTTGCACACGAAATTGCTTCCTCGATTATATTTTCGCCCGTTGCCCCTTATTTCGCTTTCCACAACGTGCACTGCTTGCCTTAAATGCTTCCCGCTATTTAGTTTGGGGCCCCTGAATGGAATTGAGTGTCATGTCGTCTTGGCTGCATAAAAAACGACAGAAATCGATGAAAAAAGCGTTTTGCGGGTTTTGGCCTCCTGTTTATAGAAATTAACGAAATTTTTAGAACGTTTAAACAATCACTTCTACCTGTTGTTTTCATAAAAACACTGAGCAGTCTTTGGTGTCAGTCTGTCTCTTACGATCGCTTGCTACCGGGCCCACACGTGTATTTTCCTTGGGGGAAACCGATGCGGAATGCTTGCACTGTTTGTAGACTGTAGGCAATAATGGTTTTTGTTTTTACGCATATTAGTTGTCCGTATTTACGAGTGTTGGCTGCCAGGTCATTACGACAACTCCATGAAAATAGAAATGTCAATCGCTACGTAATGGTGATTTTGTGCATGTCGATCGTGACATGCCCTGGGCGGAACTTGCTTTAGCGTAGACAGTTAAGGACAATCTCAATTCGAAATGTTTACTTTTAGTGTTCCCCGTGAAACTCCTCGCCTTTTAATCAACCGGGAGAAGTGCGGAGAGACTGATGGGCTCATGACTGTCTTGGGTCTCGACCGAGGTTTGAACTTCGATTCAGAGAAAGCTTACAGGTTAGTTTGTTCATCGATAGTCGTAATCGAACGCGTTTCTAGCAGTAGAGTTAACTGTGCAACAGTTAAGGTGTATGCTATAGTTTGAGACCAGCTTGCTGACGTCAATCGAAATTTCTGTTGAAACTTCGCGAAGCGTAAAGTTAAGGGCGTCCGAGTCGCAGCGAATGGCAAGCCGGTGTTGGCGGGAATATCTCAAAGAGAACCTAGCCAGCATGGACTCAGACACTGTCTGAAACGTGATGCCACGTGAAGAACTTTGGTCACCATTTTCCAAAAAACTGTCGTCGGTAACCTCTAATATCCATCGTTGGCCGCAATTCTCGAGTCTGCGGGATCTGGGAAAACGGTTACCACCGATTGTGGTGCAATGCTGTTGTTTCAAACGTGAGACACTTGCCGTAGGGCTATCATTTAGTCTATTTCTCCATTACCGGTTTCCCGTTTGTGGTTACTACAGCGCAACTGACCTTCCTATGGGCTCTGCAGCAATTCACGAATCGCCACATTACCGACGTAACTTCGGGTAAAACGTGGACTGCAGTCGCTCTTCTAAATTATGTCAAAAGCTGTTGCAGAAAGTATTTTTTACTTGAAATGTCTGAGATAACTCGCAGAGGCATGGTGGTATAGAAATAACTCAGGAATGCTATTTGCAAAAGAGAGTTAAAGAAACATGTTTAATCGGTCGAATATACACTCTATGTTAAGCGGTTCGTTGCTGCATAAACAATCTTTCGACAAATCCTGCCTTTGCCAGGATAGGGTTGGATTGATTTTCTCAAAGTGAATTTTTCGAGCTCGCTTGACTTTAGCAAAACAGATTTAGAAAACAACTTTTGTTGGTATTGTTGTTCGTGAAGTACTTGTTACAAAAAAATAATAATAAAAACATCAAAAAAATACGCTGATCCGGGTTCACGTTCACTGATCTGTTTAATGCCAGGGACGTTGCAATGCTGGGCGATTGCGACGACCAGTGCTTCCAGCTGTGCGACCTGCTGGGCTGGAGGGAAGAATTGGAAACCCTGATGGAAGACGATCTGGCGAGAATCGACAGAGGCGAACCGGCACCGGAGGCCCCGAAAAGAGAAACCGAGGAAGAGGGAGAGGAGCAAAGTTCGCGAATGCCAAGACCTCGATTTACCTTGCGAGACTTTAAACTATAGTTTTGTTTGACTGAAAAAAGCAATGCGTTGTTGCCAAGTGACGAAATGAAATCACGTTTTTTGTGCTTTTCGATTTGATGCTTTTAAAATTCAAATTTTAGTGAACAAATGCTTGTGTCGCTGTTTCGTTAGAACGTGTATGAAGTTCTATTTAGTTTGTAGATGCATCTTGGTAGTTTGTGTTTTGTAGTTATTTTCGCCAAAACGCCAGTTCACTGTAACCCCACATCACTGTAACCCCACATCGATAAGTTTATTTTAAAAATATGACTTAAAGGAGCACATTAATTTTGCTGCCATAAATTCTGAAAAATGGCAGTTACCAGCATTTAATCAATCTGTCTGTGCGAAATATGTTTTGAAAAGAGCCGCCAGATTTCGCTGCAACAGGTATCTGCATTCTGCCATACTTCTAACAGCACGACAGCTACAAATCGTATTTATCAGAAATGCATCGTTTTAGCTGGTGTTGTAGTTTTCACCGCGGTACTACACTGCGCCCTACAAGTTATTACGCTTGGTATGGTTAACGAGCGCTGTGATTATGTTCATTAAAGCAATATTTTTTCTGTTTTGGTGCCTGTGTTAAATGCATAGGACATAGATGGTTTGACCACATACTGCGAAACGTATCGACTCCGGTCCCGAGTTGCTGACCTTTTCGGTTGAGGTCGGCTCACGTTAACTGCTACTCCGTTCTGTTCTTCAAAGGTGACCTCTTTGCCCCAGCGATTCATAGCATAATTATTTCGCCCTGGGGCAAAACAATCTGATTTTGTTGGTAGAAATGGAATCAAACTGCTGTTCAGGGTCAGATTTTGCGATAAAGTTGCTTTTACCCCGAGTTGTTTTGAGAACGTTATTCGTTTTATATTTGTTTGTCTGTTTTCTGCGTCAACTCCTTTAAGCGATTTACAATACGCCTTGCTCTGGCAGAGGCATAACCATGTAAGATGCCAGATTAGGATTAAAACGTTTCCGCTTGGCACATTGTCCTGGGAAGAGTACTGTGCTATTACTCAGCATTGTCTTAGGAAAGTAGTGTATTCCTTTTTGCTCTCAGCTACAGCGCTTTTCGAGGAACTTCCTTTGTGTTTCCCCGATTGTTTTTGATGGCGCAATCAGAACATTTCTCACTCCACATGTGATCTACCGGCTTTAGTTGTATATGCACTGGTTGTAGTTTTTCCCTTATCCCAAGAGTTTTTCTTCCGTATTTGTGATTTACTTGTGCTTTTCTTTTCGGTTGAAAGCTTCGCTGCATGAGTTGGTCACAGTTTGCACTTTGTGAAGCGCTGCTTTTCATCATTGCCCTTGTAAACTCCTTGTGTTATCTATTTCATTACTGTTATTACGGTGTATTGATATTGTTCCATCCTAACGCTTGCAAAGCTGTCGGGACATGGGCATCGGAAGGATTTTCTCCAGGTGGGGCAACAGTGGATTTTTCCAGGAGTAGCCAAAAGGATTTTCCCTGTGAGAAGCAAAAGTGATGAAATTGCATTTTACCCACTCAAAACCAAGAAAATAATTTTTTTTCTAAAAATTTACTGGGAAAATGTCAAATTTTAAAATCCACCAAGGGGCCTTGGCCCCTCTTCTTCCAACGCCCATGTGTCGGGACGTGCGTTCACCGAATTTCTTTTACACGTTGATACCAAACCCGGCTACGGTTTTCATCATGGGCCATTTTGTATAGTAAGAAGCTTCCAGTTTGGCCAGGTCAACATAGCAGCACAAATTCCGAGACTTAAGAACTCATGAACGTGCGTCAGGTCTCGCCTATTTTACACTGCCACGTGCCTCCCAACCAACATTGGTTCGTTTCAACTCTTCTGATTGTGACGTCGTAGTTACATTTTTCTGGATCGGACAGGTCCGTCGAGATTCGGTCGGTGAGCGAAAGTTGACGCTTGATAAGCGAGAAGCCTTGATCGTGTAAGGTTTGCTTGTGAGCCAAGGTGTAAGTTGTGCGCAGTCGATTGACCCGCATTGTTTCATTGTTATGACCTTTGATGACTTCCGGGTCTTTTCGTTGGCCATGTAAAATAAACAAGCGTTGTCTGTCACCAAGTTTTTGATTGTGGACAAGGTTTTAAGAGGGAGTCGACAGTTCAGTTTCTGGCAAACGCCTGACGTTGCCACCTGTTCATCTAAGTGCATTTTCGTCAGCAGAAGTAAGTTGTTCAGATTACTTCGTACGTAAAATTAAGGAAAAGTATCAGTCCTGTACGACTTTTCCGATATCAGACCTACTTGGCGTCAACGCCCTCATGAAATAATACTGCAACTAACTGCCTTAGCTTGAACTCGGTGATACCGGTTCGTCGACTTTGTGATTCTTGCAAACGCGTGTGAAATGTACTATTTTTTGCTTGTTTTATATACTACATATTTTATTCGCAATGGCGTAGTGAAATAAAATTTACCGTCTCCTGCTCAATACAAAAAGCATGACAAATACTGGTTGCTCGTTGAAACTTGTGAGTCGAGCAATGCCCAGCTTCGGCGTGCGTCGAGGTACTGCCCTCTTTTTTGACCTGCTGCGCTGCATCCAACACACAAAAAATTCAAATAACACTGCATTTAAACGTCATTCCCACTCTTGGGAAACTAAGAATGCTGCTTTCACTCCGCCATTGAAAGAGCCAANTGTGATACGCCTCGCTCCTATCAGTCACTGCAGTTAAAGCAGCTCGTACTTGTGTTCTGTAGACATTCCCATCTAAACCAGCCTCGTTGTGCAGTATTTTGTGTTGAATAAACAAATAATAAAAACTTTTTTACTCATCCACGGCGTTTCCTCTCAGGAATTAAAATTCTTGGTGACCTACGTGGCACCCGGTTGAGAACCACAGAGTTGGAAAATTTATTTCAATCAGGGTCTCCAAACGTTATGTCAGAGGGTCATATGAGCTATTACATTACACAACAGTTCGAGGGCCGGACATCTTACGTAATGTGATTGTTTCGGGATATGTTACATTCTATCAAATCAACAAATGTTTTCTAAATACTGTATATTGCTTTCATTATTGATTAAAAGTCGTTGCGGCCGGATGGAGTGGCTTCGCGGGTTGTAGTTTGGAGGCCCCGATTTAAATGACGCAGTATTTCTAACTTTGTAAAACGAAATATCTGCACACAGTGATCTGAAAGTACACCGATAGTAAAGTTGGATTTGCGATTTAGTGTAATCGCATTGCCTTGTATGTTAACGCTGGCACGTAATTTAATCATGTCAGGAAAATAAAAGCATTTTTTACAGAAAATCGGACTTAATCTTTAAACAGGGGTATTATTTACATTTAAACATCGGAAAGCACAGGCTTAGAAAATTCCTTGTAGAACCATGGGGTTTTCATTCACTCATTAGTTGTAACATGGTTACCACAACAGAATAAATCGAAACTTGGTGCACTGAAAGAACGTTCTTTGGCTCCCCATCGTTGGCACGTAACCCTCGTTTTGTTCTGTTTTGATGGTGGACAGGTTCCACAGCGTTGTCTAGTCTCAAAGTTCATGTCCTCAATAAAATGCTTTGGCCTTTCACCACAAGTGCACGCACAACAAGGAGCAAGCCTTTTTTGGCTGAGCCAGACTTCTAGACATTTCAATTAGGTGAAGAGAAGTGCAAGGTTCATCATGTCCTCAATAAAATGCTTCAACCTTTCAGAACAAGTGCACACGGTGCAGGCCCTTTCTGGCTCCAATTTGTTTCCACTGACGGAGAAGGCGTCATACATTCTCCTGCCTGTTTCTCAATGAAAACCACGAGCTGAGCAGGAGCCATTCGCGCCAAATTGATATGTGTCGTCAGTGCTTGCACTCGTGTGATCTACTCCCGTGCTGGTTTCGGTCAAAGGTTTCTGGCGTGGCTTGCTATTGAACCTACATGCACCAACTCCTTTTGCCCAAATTGGTCAAGGTTGCCTTCGGAGGGATCTTTGTGAAGGAATTTTGTTACACTTCAGGTAACCATTGGTCAATCTGGGCAAATTTTTGTTCCCCTTCGAAACTACAAAACTTGTGCAGATTTCGACAGGACTGCCCGAGAGAGCGTCTAAAAAAATGCAGCTACTGAAAGAACCAGCTTTCTACGTGAACGTTAACTAATTTTTAATTTAAGTGAAAGAACCGTTTGCCCAAATTGGGCAGAGGTTACCTGAGCAGGGTTTTAAGCTCGTTCAAAAAATCTTAGTTGGAAACTACGAGCTGTATCATGGGTATTTTCGAGAAAATAATTATAATGTAATTTCCACAGTCTGCAAATGCTGTTCATGTTGTGAATTCAAAAAAAAATTTTCAGAATATCTAGCAACCATCACAAACATGAACGCCTCCAATGGAAGACTTTCTGGCGACGGTTCTGCCCAGGTCAGTAGACACGGTGGGGCATTCGGGGGCAGTTACCCAGAAATCTTTTTTGTGCCCCCCAAATTTTGTTATGCTCAAAATATTTGTTTTAAACATATGATAAAAATAAAAATCTTTCCCCCTAAAAATGTACTTTCCCCCCCAAACCTTAAAACCTGGCTGCGGGCCTGATTCTGCCAAAATTGTGTCTGTAATTAGGGCAGGCTATTTTGTATTGAAGGCCATTCGGTCCCGAGATGTAACATAACTTTTTTTATAAATCACCATTACG
>JGI24021J15306_10001674_pt1 | contig 22337 bp, 11 predicted proteins | sample Ectturendosymbi1_FD_15306 | JGI IMG/M metagenome (IMG submission 15306) | reverse complement strand
GTTCAAAACATTTTTGAAAACCAGAACAATCAAGAAATAAGGCCCTTTCGTAAAACATCTGAAAGTAACGACAACAGTTAACAGGTTTTGCCATTTTGTGACAAACAAAAATCACAAAATGTGTCCAAAACGTCTCTTTTAACTATGACAAGGTTAACTTCAGGTGTCGCCTGTCGGGCAAGCTACAGTTTGTTTTTCTTGTGGTGTAGGGGCACCAACGATAAGTAAACATCTTGTTTACACTCTCTCCAACAACCGTCGCCCACAGCAAAGCAGTTGCAAATCATCCACGTTGGATAAGTTAAGTTATTATGTGTAGTCCACTGCCCGAAAGGTTTATTTGAGAAAGCAACAGCACCGCCACAGACGGAAAACAATATCCAGATATAGAAAAGCACTCTGCACAACCGTTTTGGGCCTATTTTCTCACTTAAAATTTTAGGCACATTTGTCTTAACTGCACGCATTGGTTTTATATGATATGTCAAAATCGATTGATGGAAGCTTCTTCTTCCAGCTTTTCGACTATTTACACTAACTTGATGGACACATAGTTTTTTTAGCCTAATTTCGCAAAGTAGTACTGACATCATTAGGAATTTACTGCATGTGCAAGTTAACTGTTTGTTTGAAATTAGTGCGTCGTACCTATATCTCGCCAAGCTTACATATTAATTATAATTATCAATGATCATTGCTTCTTCCCGTTGCTTGCAGGCTTGTTTACTTTCATACTTGATACATCACAAATGATCGTGAAATTTTACCGTCAAACTTTGTGGCCTCAGCCATTTACCAGCCACGTGATGCAACATGAGCTGAACCTGGAACTTGATAACAGTCGTGATAAGCCGGACAAAAAACAAGTTTTACTGTCTTTCAAAGGTGCACTATACTCAAAACACAATAAGTTAGGTTAAAGGCCTCTGTGAACGACTCAGCTTAATTTTGCCAGGCATCTTACCTCAGGTCAAAGTTTAAAAAATCTGTTCATTCTTTCGAAGTTCAGATATTGCAAAACATGTCTCAGGTGCTAGTCCAAGACTTTTTTGAAATTGCTTCGCATAAAGTCACAGTCGCACGTCGCAATTTGTGGGTGCACTCGCAGTCCAAATGTATTCAGATTCAAAGCATTCTTATAAGATGTGAAAGTCAAGAACTTCACAATGTGCCTGAACAACCCAGCAAAGATTTATGGGCGTGAAAAATTATAAAACGTCGCCAAATCATTTTTACAAAATGCTGAAGTCAAGAATGTTTGTTTGCGCGACACGTAAATCGTGAAAATGCGCCCACAACTTTTTTATCAATCTTGCAAGCTGAAAGCTTGCAAAATGCGTCTGAACTTCACAGCAAACAGCTTCGTTTGTGGACACATCAATCGTGAAAATTTGTCCAGAACTTCCTCTGTAAACCTTCGAGGCGGAGAACTTCCGAAATGCGTCTGAACATCATGTCAAACAGTTTCATTTTTGGACGCACCAATCGTGATAATGCGCCCCGAATTTTTTTCATAAACCTCGCAAAGCGAGAACTTCCAAAATGCGCCTGAATTTCACAACAAACAACTTCGTTTTTGGACGCATAAATGTAAAAATGCACCCAGAACTTTTTTACAAAGCTTGCAAGGCGAAAACTTCCGAAATGCGTCTGAATTTCACGGCAAACAGCTTCGTTTTTGGACGCATAAATCGTGGAATTGCGCCCACAACTTTTTCTGCAAAACTTGCAGGCAGAGAACTTCCAGAATGCGTCTGAATTTCACGGTAAACAGCTTCATTTTTGGACGCATAGATCGGGAAAATGGGCCCATAACTTTTTTTATAAAGCTTGAAAGGCGAAAACTTCCAAAATGCGTCTGAACTTGACAGCAAACCGCTTCATTTTTGGACACAAAAATCGTGGAATTGCGCCCACAACTTTTTCTGCAAACCTTGCAGGCAGAGAACTTTCGAAATGCGTCTGAACTTCACGGCAAACAGCTTCGTTTTGGACACAAAAATCGAGAAATTGTGCCCAAAACTTGCAAGCGGAGAACTTCCAAAATGCGTCTGAGCTACACCTCAAACAGCTTAGATTTTGGACGCACAAATCGTGAAATTGCGCCCAGAACTTTTCTGTAAAACGTGCAGGCAGACAACTTCCAAAATGCGTCTGAATTTCACGGGAAATGCCTTCGTTTTTGGACGCAAAAATCGAGAAAATACGCCCAGAGCTTTTTTTTAACTTGCGAAGTGAAAACCTCCAAAATGCACCTGGACTTCACGGTAAGCAGCTTCGCTTTTGCACGCAAAAATCGTGGAAATGCGCCCAAAACATTTTTGTAAACTTTGGAGACGGATAACTCAAAAAATGCATTTGAACATCATGGCAAACAGCTTTGTTTTGAGACGCAAAAATTGGGAAAACGCGCCCAGAACTTCTTTTTAAACCTTGCAAGCGGAGAATTCCCAAAATACGTCTGAACTTTCTATATGCTGTGACCTAAAAACGGCTTCAATCGTGAAAATATGTCCCGTACATCTTTGAAAAAATATTAAAAACGTGTTTTGTGAAATTTTCTCCAGTGAAGGAAATTGCGTCCAAAAAATGCAAGTACCGATTTTCAAAATTTTTGTCGGCCGGCGTCCAAAAAAGGTGCCGAAAGTACCGTTTTTTTTCCGGCTTAGAGGGAACACTGGAGTGGACCTGGTCGAGCGGGGAATCTCTCTTCTTGCTTGTCCGTTGCACTTGCGGACTTTTTTTTTCCATTGTGTTTTTTTTTCCATTGCGTGTTCGCATTTTTTCCATTGCGTGTTCGCATCTCCCATAAGCAGCTGCAACGAAAAGAGCCACAGCATACCTCGGTATGTTTAGCGCTAATTTTCCTTCCTTCCCGATTGGTCGCACGCGGCCGAAAACCGATCGAGTGCATGTTGAAGCGAGACGAGAAGTTCGGCAAAAAATTGCGCAGTGGTCCTCAACCGGGGAGTGGTTCTTAACCGGGGCGCGTCAAGAAACTTCCTGGCAGGATCCCTTGCGCGCCGTACAACTTGGAAAGTGTGATCATACATTTGGTTTTACAGCTTACGTAAAGTCAGGGGGCCATGAGAAAAGGGCAATTACTTAAGGGAGGCGTGGTAAGAACCACTGAACTAGCCCCAGCTTCTGTCGTCGTTGTGCACTTCGCTTGCTTGCTACGAGTCTGGCGTTTTGAGTGCTCGCGCCCACGGCATGTTCTACGTAAACAAAAGTTTTGTTAATTCATCTGCAGGTTCCGGCGCTGCCGCCGTCACTTCTCAGATATTGCAACATCATCATCATCCAATACTTCCTGCAGGTAACGCTGTGCAGTGCGACCTTAAAAAATTTTGATCGCCAACAGGATTTCAGAACCCACAGCAATTGTCTCATGCGGCTAGGTGGTGTTTTCATCCAAAGCTTGGAAATGTGGCGAGTGTGATTGCGCGCGCTTCTGAGCTCTCGCGCCCGTTTTCGAATTCTTTTTTATTTACAAAGAGTTTCAAATACGCTAGGATCGAACATTTTCATAAACGTCTGATGCTTAATGTGGGTGCAGGTATTTGTGGACCGCTGAGGGGAGGACCGTGGGTTTTTAAAAGGTGGCGTGACGGGGTTGAGTGGAACAGTGTTGCCAACTCCGCGAAAAACAAATTTTTCCGAACTCTGTTTCAGACTATGTCCAACTCAGAAAAAATATACCAGACCTGTTCCCCTTACATAAATTCCCCAAACTAAAGAAAAGCAAACCTTCACAGTAGCACTGAAACTTTTGCGTTAACAACTCAAAGCATATTTCACATTTAAGGCAGGGACAGTCACTACGATTTTTTAACAGGGTGATTGAATGAGAATAGGAAATGACTGTTGCAAAGTAAACCGCTACGGAAGGCGATTACCACTAACAGACTAGACATTTTGTTATGTAGTCACTTTCTTTATTCATCCCCGCTTAAGCATTTGGCCGCACAACTGTATTTTCTGGCGCTGACCCAGCTGTCATAAGGTGGAGCAAAGTCAATCACAAATCAGAAAGCTAAACAGAAAAAAATGACAAAATGTGAAAGGAGACTTGGCGCCACGAGTTCACTCTGGCGATAGACCTGAGCTCAGCAAATGGAAACAAGCAGATCGGTAGGAAGAAACGAAATACTCTACAGCTGCGAATGACAATCATTTTAAAATATACATTATGCTACTTCAGTGCCTAGTCGAGTGAAGAGTGGTAGCTAACGTGCGTGTACATTTTTTATAAACAGAGGTGTTAAGACTTGGTGGATTTAAACCAGCTATGTCCAACCCAAATGGCTTACTGAGCCAAAAAGTATGTCACTATCTTAACCAGGGCCGTACATTGACTGACATATTATTGAGGGCCGCACGTTGAATGGCTTACTTTGATCTTAGCAAACTAAATTTAGCTTAAATTAATATACTGAAGTGTGCGAACCTAACTGCAATGGTGACAAACGTGATAAAGTGGTTCTGAGGGCCACCTGCATCAAAAATGTCAAATTCAAGATTATCAAAGCAAGGACAGGATGTCAGTATGCAGGATACTTCTACTACAGCGGAAACTAAACTGGGCCGCACAAAACCCTCGACTGGGCCGCATGCGGGCCGCGGGCCACGGGTTGGACATGATTTAAATAAACTGGTAACTGTAAACTACACCAGAAATATGGCAAAAGTTTGTTTATACCAAGAAAAAAATGAACATACTAAAAGGTTTCAAAAGATACCTAATTCTCGATTTTTGTTATGTGCAGTAAATACGCCAGTTGGCAATACTGGAGTGGAATAAGATGCGAACTTTTGTTGGGGTCAACAACGGCTGATCCACAATACACTGAGGCATTTTGTTCTACAGAATTGCGCTGACGTTTGCTGACATCAGCAAGAGTTCTACTTGCGGCGTCGGTAAAAACTTTCCTTTCGCGCCTGGAATCGGCAAAAATTTGGAATTCTTGCCCGAAATACCGTATGTTTAAGTAATTCTTAATCGAATAAGTCGTTATCGGTTTAAATAAAAACGTTGAGAAAACTTTTCGCTTCTTCAGGTATACGTTTGGAGGCTAGCATCGCGAGTTCTCTTTGCGGTAACTTTTGTGTTTGGCAGTTTTTCGCAGTCCGTTCAGCTCGGACTCGTTGTTTTTGTTTCTTTTTTTCAATTTTCGGCGTTGAGGAGTACAGCGATGGACTTGTTCGTGTTGGGGAAACTCCCACCTTTCAACGACATGCCTTGTTGTGAAGCACAATTCGCAGCATAAGAGACTTTGTTTCTTCGCTTTACTGTTTTATGGGGGCTTCAAAACCCCATTCAAGTTGTCCAGGTGTTCACCCTTTCCTAGTCAGTAGCCCAAGCTCGAAACAGGTTGCGGCACATACCTTATACAGTTGAGGCAGCCTTTTCTGTGTGCAGCTATCCGTATATTCGTCTCACGCTGGCAAGTCAGATTCAGACTGCCTCTGGCTGCTCAGTGCTTTTCCTCCGAAAAAAGTGTATGATAGCAGTTGCATGAAATCGGTAAATTCAGTTTACGTTAGAAATTCTTTGCAACTGGAAATGTTACGCTTTGCTGTTGATGCGACATGTACCCATTCATTCATTTAAAGATTTAAAGCTGTGTTCGTAATTACTTTTTCGCTGTTCTGGTGGACTGATTCGAAAGCAGTACAGTGGCTATCTATCTGTAGTGCGTTTCTCGCATCCGACAACGTTGCCCTGAACGTGACAAATATCATCCATGAAACAGCAGTGCGGTTTGTGTTTTGCCATCTCGATTTTTCAGCACCAGTTTTGTCTGAGGATCTTTTATACAAGTGTTGCAAAACAGCTATGGTTATTAAAACATACAGCGTGATTTCTGTGGCCATTCAGAGATAAATGTTGGGATGTGTGGCAAGTTTTTGCTAAACCCTCTCCACTGAAGGAAAACCAATCGGAATGTTACTAAAAGCTTCATAGCCGTTCAGAAGTTCGTCGTAACAAAGTTGCATTGCAAAGGAGCGACAAGATACTTCTTTTGGACCTTGGCGCTGGAGGCAAATATTGGCAAATATAATATACCCACGCTAGAAGCTTTGTCTCCATCAGACTTGCGGGAATGATAGCAACAGATTCTTCCGCTTCGTTTGCCAAATACATTGTCGCCGCAAGTAAACACGTTCCAGTGCAAACAATAAACTTTCTCGGGGGCAGCCTTTTGAATAGAGCAGTGAATGCGGTGCGATTAAAGAAAACTTCTAATCATTTTCCGCTGGATTTTTCTTATTGCTGAGACATTTCGGTCATTTTTCCGAAATAGCTTAAAATCTTCTGTCACTTTTTTGTTTTTGATAATTTTTTACGACTGGAAGAAGCATTATGACCGACTTGACATAATTTTTTTCGGTCATTTAAAAAAAATTCGGTCAATGACTTGTTGCAACGTAGCTACACAACTGCGTGTGTCTGAAAGATAACATGTGTTTAAATAAAGGCATGCAACGCCCGTCAGGCATCATTGACTCCAGACGTCAGGCGGCAAAAGCCTTGCGTGCTCCATGCTTAACTAGTTTTGCACTCGCTTCTAGCTGGAAGCCACACCTCCATGTGTCGATATTTAGCTTCAAAAATGGTTTCCATTCAAATGGTCTTTTAACATTCAAGAAACCGTTAAAGCTGACTCATTTTGTTTATGCATTGTAAGCGTCGTTTGGTTGTTGTTTTTCAGTTTTGCGTCGAGATGCCCGGTGCCAGCATCAATTTGAGGATCAAACTTCCTGTCACATTGGGATCGGTGCCACTGCAGGGTCTGACCCCCTACAACATGCCCCCTTCATTGACAGCTACTGCTCCTGTGCCTTCGGCTCCTGAGGCCCCGCCCGACCAACCTCAAGCTTACTCGGGTTTGTAGCTTTTAAGTTCCGTTTAATGGGATTTACTATCAAAATATCTAAAATCCCTTATTCGCTGGACCCGCATTTCTTTTATGGCGTTAACTGTTGACTTGCTAAAATCTACTTTCCTTTGCTTGTTTACTAGTTTCGTCAAGATAAGTTTTTCTTAGGAAGTTTTTTTTTTCCAGCCCCGCCCCCTTCATACCAGTCTGCAGTCGGCGAGAGCTACAACATCGCCGATGACGACGACAACGAGCACTTGATGGGAGAAACCTCGTTCGCTCCACGTTACGCTTATTACGATTGGAGCCAGTCAGCTTTCACTTACAACCAATGATGCACCATAGACCGACCGGCCGTGCGCCATTGTATGCCATGTAGTATCCACCGCAGTGTTTGCTTCAACTTTTAAGGTGACTATATCCGACTGCAACGTTTCTGAACAGCGCTAATTGTATTTTTTTGGTGAATTCCGAAATGTCTTCGTTTTTGTTCCGAAATACTGGAATGAAAGCTTCGGTTTGTATAAACAAAGCAGTTTTTCCCTTAAAAGAAAGTTCTGGATGGTTGCGAAACAGTTCCGGGAGAAGTGATGAAAAAGTTCGTCGTTGACTTTGTGTTGAGGTTTATTGCTCGATGTGTCCCTGGCACCGGAGGTCGCTAAAGAGGATTAATACGGGAGCGACTTTACTTTATAACCAGTTGGGCTTCAATCCCAACATTTCAAGAATTTCAGCTATTTTAAATAATGGAAAATAAACAGAATGCAGTGTGAAACCTTGACCACTTTCATTGATTCATATTGCTTTTGAATGAGAATGGGGTACCAGCGGTTTTTCCCTTGTACGCTTCTGCAGTGCACAGTTTACTGAGCTGATCTAAGCGATCGCTCTTCTATTTTGCCGATCGCTCTTCTATTTTGCCGTGTATTTCCACTGAGCCGTTTTCCGCAACTGTAAGACGTGGACGGGATTACCGCCAGATTTTTTCTGTAATAATTTTACCAAGAGTGTTTTTTTAATGCTAAAATGTGTTTTAGAATCTGGGGGGGCGGGCCCGTCGTTTCGTCGCACACGCGCACAACTTTCGCCTTCGCAAGCGGGACCTCGTTCTGATGCGAACCCGCCCAGGCAACTACCTCTGCGGGCGACGCACCATTTCATGCGACGCACCATTTCATGCGCAGGGTTCGACGCAAACGGCGTGAATAATGTTTTCAGAGCGTTGCATATTTCTTTTACTGAACTCGAAGCAAATCGCTCCGAAGCGCCTGTCGGTAAATTGCTGTTGTGTTTTTGTTTCTTTTTTTTTCACCTCACAAGTACCAAAAACCCAACGAACCATACGACGCAAAAATATTTGTATTTTTGGCTTCTTGTTTCTCGGCCAGGGATTAAAATGAAGCGATGGCGTCCTTGGTTTGTTCACGTTTTCCGTGTAAGTTCTAATCGATTTAACCCGTTGTTCTTGACTTCGTTGTCTTCTCTAACGACTATCTTTTTACTAATTCAAGTGCCCGTTTTTTGCTACGTATTGCAAACTTTGTGTAATATTACATTTCTTTGGAATGGATTTCCAGCAGGGAGGCTTTATGACGGTTATTTTATGCGAACATATAAGTGTGATGTACAGCTTGCTACTTTGCTAACGTGCCTCGCGCATAACAACGCAATGTTTTCAGTCACTTGTGTTTTTTCTTTAGCCGCGATTAGTGTTCGACGATTTTACTGCACCTATATAACCTTCAAATGAATTATTTCGTTGTTTTTTTTGCGTGAATAAGCCGCGGTTTTTAGAACATTGTTTGTGGTGACCTACGGGCGTCGCATATCAGGTGGCGGGCAAACTACGGTCCACAAAGGGTTTTCATGCCGCTCGTCAAGATCAGGTCATATGCTCGCGCTTTTTGGAAGGAGGAAGACAGAATTTATATCAGACTTGGTGTCTTTGGCATCAAGTTAAATTAACGTTTGCTAACTGTTAAACGCCTGTACTGTAGTGTCTTTTTACTTTCGTATTGAAATCATGCAGTATTTCTTTCGGTACCCGAGTTGCGAATTTACTTGCAGACCGGCCTTGAAATTTACCAAAAATGACATGAAATTTACCAAAAATGACTTTTGCAAATTTATCTCATTTACTTCCATTGCGCAGCGTACTGCGAATGCAAAGAAGATTCAGCTCCATGCCTTGCAGGCCACTTAAAAGTTTCCCACAAAGCAAAAATTTTCGGTCGAATGGCGTGTTTTTAAGAAGCACTTGAACTAAGTAACAGCTATGCTCTTCTGACTGACGTTGGCGTTGGAACTGACGTTTGGCGTATCTTTGCAGAAGGACGCGGCGAAGAACATTTTTAGTACAGTAGTAAACATTCTTAGTGTGCTATTCGGCCTTGCATCAAAAAGTTTGCCTACCCCTGAATTCTTACACCGGTTGTGGGTATTGTTGTTGGTGTTTATCATTTGCGAGGCGTTTACCTAATCTGTCAATGTATTACTTTTGGAATAAAGGGTATTGAATCACAGTAAAATTAATAATGGTGTGTGAAAAGTGCTGAAGCAAATAATGATATATACAGTAATTGAATACAAACTTCATAGAGAAATTTTCACGGAAATGCAATTGAAAGATGAAGTAACAGCATTTGCGATTTCGTGTAATATTAAAATGTTAACTATGCACGTTCCCGAAAAAGAAGAGATGCTGGATACGAAGAAAGTCAACTTGTTTTGTTTGCAAAAGAACTTCAAGTGTTTCTTGATTTACTTGTTTGGATAAAAAAACACGGTCCATATAACCCTATATAGAAGAACCCAAGGTTAGAACAATGCTTGAACACAACGCATCACAGGTTAGATGATAGTTCGTACATGTAATTAATACTGCATTCGGTCATTGTCCTACAGAACCGCTATGCATCATGGGAGAAAGATTGAGATTTGTAAAACGCATCGGGCCCTTGAACTGAGCGGATAAAAAAGTTGGTTGAAGGTATGTATCGTTCAAGAAAGGCAAACAAACATTGTTTCGCATCAAGCCATTAGATGTCTTGACGAAACAAGTACAGTAACTGGATGTGAGCGAACATTTCGGTTCTGTGTTCCAACTGTGAATATGCATACTGCGGTTCTAGGTCTAGGACAAATGCCTATGAATAATTGACAACTTACCTTTAGAACAACTGCCAACTTACGCGATTGCTGTTGGCAATTGTCCGGCTGGCTGTTTTCCATGTCGGCAATTGTCTTGATACCGCGTACTGTGTGTAGTTACGTGCAATGTGAAGAGCACATTGCTGAATTTTCACAAAGAATTATTACAAAAGATTTTTTTTCATGTATCGTATAGTTGTCTTCAAATGCATTTCTTGCCGCAAGGCTTGGATCATACGGAGTTGTTACCAGACCAGTGCATGGTGCAATACTGAGCGTCTCATAACGCCGCATGTCTTCACCATACTAGTGGAAAAGTAGCCTGACTTGAAGTTGTGTATTTTCACTCAGATTCCTGTATGCCGCTCCAAACTATCTCCTACATAGCACCCTATAGTATCATTTGTAGTGTAATGAAAGTGAGTACTTCTTTAAATACTGGCGTTTGAAGTGCTAATGAAAATGACTAGTGTTTTGGGCGCGTTGTCACACTTCTTTTTTTAGCACGACATCCCTGGATTCAACGGCATTAAGTTCTGGATGCCCAAGGTAAAGTGATTGCACNAGCCGTGACGGCGTTGTCTCGATTACTGTACTTCTGGTTCAACGGATCCAGCACCAAACCCCAGAGTTCGTTTGCAAATCATTTGGGTGGCTGGCAATATTTACTGCAGCGAATGTCATGTTTGACCTGCAATCAGTTGTCGTGCTCCACCAGAGACACGGAAGTCTTTTCTTTGATTGAGAGATACTGACGGCTGCATTGGCTATTCCTTCAATTGGACTGCTCACGGCTATTGATAAACCTATAAATGTAGGTAAAAACGAATTTTAGATTGATGCCTAGCTGCCTGAACAACCACTTCCTTCCTCAATGTGATAGTGATTTAAGCTGCTGAACGTCGAAGAAACAACATGTTAACGAGATGTGGTACCCTCGCGAACAATGATACCCTCCTTGAAATGAAAGACGTTCAATTTCTTGAATAAGCAGTCGTGGTTTATGCGAATTTTTGTTAGCAGACTACAAGAAGTTATTCGTCTTCAGCGTGAAACTAGTTTAAGAAATTCAGATACGGAGAGGAGCAGTTAATTAAATGAATGCCTAGTTCTGAGGTGATACCAGCTGAACTGTTGAAAAACATTTTCTCGCTGCTTTCCTGGCACTGAAGCAAGAAGTTTTATTTCTATTCGCCAGGCTTGTCCATAGGAATGTCATTCCTATGGGAATCCCATGGGATGGGACAGCACACATCTGTATTTCCCATGAGACAGTAGCCATGTCATAGCAACTTCATTACGTCAGAGCTAACCTTAGTTTTTATACTTTTTACCTTTCAAAGTTTTTTTACTCCCTTTTTTCTTTATATACCTGTATCTATTATTTATTTTGTGGTGGGACACTAGACTGAATCAAAAATTAACTTTTTTTCAAAGTTTAATGTCTTACCCTGTCAAAGGGTTCCATTTACCATGAAAACACCTTGTGTGAAACATTTAGTAGATACTAAACCTAAACTTTCATAAATTTAATAATTTTAATTGAATTGTATTCCATATTAATATTATAATGGGAATCCCGTGGGACGGGATAGGACAGGCATAAAATTGTTATGTGATGGGACAGACAAATATGCCCCGTGGACAGTCCTGCTATTCGCTCTGTAATAAAGAAACAAGTAATAAAGAATCAAATCAAAATCAAGACAAACAAGTAATAAAGAATCACGACTTGCAAGCATTTCGGCAACGCACTTCCTAATTTGTGGAAGCAGAGCAAGCACAACGGTATTAAAAATTACCGGTTATACAGTATAATGGCAAACGGCTTGCAGCGGACTAAAGTATACGTTTTGCTGAGAAGTGAGAAACTCTCTTTTGCCAAATATATGCTGTTTCGTGGATTTGACGACGCGTGTTGTAACAGAAGTAGCCTTTTGAAGGGAACGGTTGGTTAACATATCAACTGGAACAGCATGCCTTGCGGGTTGCTAACAACTGAACGATAGAGGCAATTTTGTTTGTAGATCAAAACAAATTTTTCAAGGTATTACCAACCAAGTCACATATGCCGGATTTAGCCGTGAAAAAATAAAATGTGGTAGAAGAGATAAATAATTTCCAGGCATATTTTTGAGTTACAAACGTGTTTTCATTTAGCTTTAATTGTAGGCCTACGTTTTGTAAATTTGAGAAAACAAATTTGATTCCCAGTTGTCGACAAACATTGCTGACTTGTTAACAAATGGGTATTCTCAGAAGTTTTGACATTCTTCTTAGTGATCATGAAGAAGTCTACCATCCTGGTGGCTGCATTGCTGGATCGGTTGATATAGTCTTGGATGCTCCATTGGAAATACAAGGTAGAAACCTGGTGAAGTTTTAATTCTTTGCTGAATCTTTTAACAAGCATTTCCAACATAGCCGATAACGTGCTCAGCGACGTTCGAGAAGAACATAAATTTAAGGCAACTGACTTCTTGCACTAAACTCAGAAATAAACGCTGTCTCTGGCTCTAGAGTTGTACTACAGTTTCTACTATGATGGCAGCAATGATTCGAGGCTTATCGACGACCATGTATAGATTCTCAAGTGGTGTGAATGAACCGATCACACATAGAAAAAAACTCTGCGTAAGTATGGAAAGCAGAAGAGATAATTCACTTGTGCTGTTGCTTGGGGTGGGTGGGTATTTGTTCGGCTTTATGTTAAGTATCTGTTCTCCGTCAGACCGGACATTTATTCGTCTTCCTTTTTCAAATCTTGCCACATGTTATTTATAGGATGCGCAATATCTGTTGGTTTTTGCATTGCGAAACAAACCTTTCTTAGTACGCAATGTTGCTTAGAAAAGTGAAATGTTATTTCAACGATTCACAGTCATAGACAATAAAGTAAAAAACAACCAACATGGAAAACGAAGAGATTATGTAGCAGTACTGAAAAAAATACAGCAGCATGATGTGAGGACGATTGAAAAAATGTTGGGACTCACGGTGGATGCAGATTATTGTATTAATTTTGAAAGCGTGAGGGGGGAAAAAGCAGATTAGATTGGTTAGTGCAGATTTCATGGATAAAATTTTTATACAGCTTAGGTCTATGTACAACCTTATATATTTGTTTATGCCATTGTTTTCTGTTTTGGTAACATTTACTGATGCCTGCATTACCCCATCACTTTCTTCTTACCAAGGTCGTCACAAAAAAAAACTTATTTCAATGACAAAGTTCGAGAAGTGAGGACCCAATGTCCTCTTAACCCCCGATGACTGTTTCTCGTACTGCACAGTGTATTACCTGACAAAGAGGGAGAGAATTGGCTGTCTTAGCCTCCATAAAAGAAAGTTCTGGATCCGCCTCTGCTACTCCCCTTGTTAAAAATGGTTATACTTTCAACTTTTCAATAACGTGAGGTCGTGAAAATTGAAAATCTAACAAATTCAACATAAAAAATACCGCTCACAATTATAACAGGTTAAAAGAATCTTTCGTAATGGGTAAAATTGCACAAGGGTTACGTCATTGCATTTCGACTGCAATCAACTAAATAAATAGTGTCGTGACCCNAGACGCAGCAACTGGGTGTGGAGATTTGCTGCTTAACCAGAGCNTTTAATAATTGAACTTTGTTGGACAAAATACGAGATTTCTTGGAATAAAATTTCACAACAGTTTTTGATGTGTTGNAACATTTTCATAGCAAATAAATAGCGTTACTCAGGTCACTTACTACCTTATAGGCCAAAATGTGTTAACTGTCAGATACATTAAAGTAACTTCACTCCACAGGTGAAAAAAGCAAGGAATCAATCGCAGATTTTTAATAGGAAATCGATTTCACGTAACAGTACGCATCGTCAGTCTTAACATCTCATTCAAATAGCTGTCACGCACATATCAGAAAATGCGAGCAACAGAAACAGAATGGCTGCAAGCAAGGGAATCAAGAAGGCCGTCAAAAATCTGCTCCTGCCGACAAGCAGAAGCGCCGTGAAAGCCGCAAGGACTTCAGTATCTACATCTCAGGGGCGTATCCAGGGGGCTGATTGGGGCGATAGCCCACCCTAAAACCTACGAAAGTAACTTTATTCACCACAATTTTGTACAATTCGGAAAGCAACATTCGCGATATAAAGCCATTTTGTGTAGTCTGTTGTTTTGTCACAACAGTTTCGTGAAGTATACTCCATCTTTGTATGTATTGTGTAACGTCTTCACTCCCACACGCAAAACGCTAGACTTTAAACATGCACCGCAGAAAAGAGAAAAACATAAATACACGAAAGAAGACGAGGATATATACATTGCGGTAGTATAGAATATACGCTTGATGGCGCTAATGCATTTACTGTACTTTGCTGAAATACAAGCTTTTAAGACATGCATTTCTTACAGTAGCGAAGCTGTTATGAGACTTGACTACCAACTATTACAGAAATCGCCGCCCCTAAACTTACTGGTTGGATCCGCCCCTGCTACATCTACAAGGTGCTCCCGCTCAAGCAGGTGTAACCGGATACCGGAATTTTGAGCAAGGCCATGACCATCATGAACTCGTTCGTGAACGACATTTTCGAGAGGATCGCCGCCGAGGCGTCACGTCTTGCACACTACAATAAGCGAGCGACGATCAGCACCATGGAGATCCAGACTGCCGTGCGTCTCCTACTGCCCGGCGAGTTGGCCAAACACGCCGTGTCTGAGGGCACCAAAGCTGTCACCAAGTAGCCTACACCAGCTTCAAGTGGACGCCTTACCACTTGGAAAACGCCCTACCACTTGGAGACGCACGGCAGATTCTATTTGAATAAGATGTAAAGACTGACGATGCGTAGTGTGATGTGAAATCGATTTCCTATTAAAAATTTGCGATAGATTCCTTGCTTGTTTCACCTGTGGAGTGAAGTTACTTGAATACATATATGTACAAGTTTGAATCATTGCAAAAAGATGAAACCAGAGCCACTTGGCTGATTCCTCGAAAGCCTACAGAAAACCTAGAGCTTTTATTTGTTGTCAGATACATATGTAATCAATCTGGTAAAAAGTTAAAGGTTTGAGCCGACAGTCGACATTTTTTCAACACGTGTTATTCTAAAATAAAGAGTTCCACTTTTTTTGTTTTTATTATATGTTTAAAACAAATGTTTCTGTGCACAACAAAGTTTAGAGGGTACAAAAATTTTGGGGGAACTGCCCCCGAATGCCCCCCGTGGCTACAGACCCGTGCTTAGGTCTCGAATCTCAAAGATATAATCACCAAATTTTCATCTGCTCCATAAAGTGTTTTAGTCAAAGAAAAGAAAAATTTTTGGCTTTGCAAAACTCACCTTGTCACAGACACGCCCTTGGTTTACTGATTGCCGGCGCTTCGTCGCCATTTGCTTTGTCCCTCGATTGGTCCTCAAGTGGCAGCTCCCCCATATTTCCAATTCATAGCCTAGATCAGGGTAGAGAACCTATGTATTATCCCCAGGCACATATATTGTGGAATGACGCTGGCGAGCCACAGAAATAATTAATTTGCTCGTGAATTTTTATCCTTGTTTTCCTAAGGAAAGAAAGGAGAAATTTATGAGGAGCAAGAGATACTTCTCATGGCTTACTTTTTAAGTACCTGCTTAACCACGGCGTTTCGTTTTGACGCGATGTTGTGTTCTATCTTGGGTAACAAAAATTTTGATGCGCGCCGCAGGTTCTTCATCTCTGGCGTAGATTAAAGTGAAAACTTTTTCCACGAATTTTTTGGTATGGAAAGATCGTAATAATCCATATTTTAAACGGAATTACTGGATGTAACACATGCCTGAATATGCCACCTCTTAATTGCAGTTTTCAGCAAAATTAGTTTCACTAAAACTTGCCTTCATTCTAAATTCAGCGTTTCCTATAACTAGTGGCCTAAGTGAGCACTCTATTTGGACTGTGGATCAGGCAGCTACAGTTGAAATAATAGTTACAATATGTTTACAATTGAGTTTTGTTTTGAAAAAAATAGTAGTTAGCCAAGAATTGGTAGAAACAATGTTGTCAGCCATGGTATAATGCCACCAACTTCGTATTTAATTTTGTTACAAAAACAAACGGCATAAAACAGGACAACGAGGTAGATAACGTCCACCAGATAACAGGCCCATTCTTGTTATCTCAAAACCACCGGGGCCATAGAAGAAAAAGGTTTGGAAAACACTACACTCTAAACTGACCGAGAATTTCTTCATTTTGAGGAAAAACATAACTTTACATTAGCTTCCTTACAGAAAGTGTTGGTTTTACTTTTAAGATCAGCGGTTGCGGTTAGACAGCATGATCTTCATCACTTATCTTCAATTTCTATTTCATGCGTTTCGTGTAAATCAGAAAAAGGCATGTATTTCATATGTCGATCATAATAATTTTTCAAATGCAGCTGTTGACAAACCTGCAGGGAAAACATTTTCAACATTGAACGTGAATACAGGTTTTAGAATAAACTTGTACAGTCCGAAAAAATATCAAATGGAAATAAAAAGATAATCATTTTTACTTCAGTTTTTTTGAAATATTCGCTGGCGGTCATAATTCAACAAACTTTCTTTTCTTCATTTTTCGTAATTGCCACTTGCTTTCTGATCTTTGTTCCTCCGTTTTTTTTTACATTTTATTTGTCATAGATTGTCGTCCTCGAATAATGAAAAGTTACAGTAAATTCATTGTTACTTTTATCTTTTTTATGGAAAATGCAAAATGTTCGAAACTACAACAATGTAACTTATGCGAAATTGCGCATGGTTCTGATGTTGCTCTTTGTTTTCGTCGCAGCTGTCACTATGACGTTTGCTGGAATAGCAAGCGTTGAATGGACCTCCACTGAAAGCAGAAGAGGAAAGAATCACGCTGTGACTCACAGCAATCAAGAAATCTACTTCAACCACACCGATGTGCTATACGAAAGAGGTAGCTATAACCCCATGACTTGCACAAGTTAGTTTTACGTGAGCACAATACCTGGCATCATGTCGCGAGTTCTTTTTCTAAGATGAGTGAAATGACAATTGTTGCAGGTTCTGCGGTAAACGATGGTCCCCTTTACTTGCCTTTTGGACATTCTATTTTTCCTTTTTATTATCAACTGCCCAATTCCGTGCCTTCGTCTTTTGAAGGTAAGAAATGCTAAGCTTTCGGAGGGAAGTACTTTTTTCAGAATAAGACGATCTTTCGCGTGGATACAAAACCACTGACACCGTGGTCAGAACGTGTAATGAACACCTGTAGCTTAAAGTAGTTTCGATGTGGTTGTTTCGTTAATTTTAGTTTATGAAGCGACGGGAACAATGTGAACAGCATGAAGCGACGTGAACAACTTTATGTGAACATGAAGCGACGTGAACAATTGTTGGGTGCAGGCAGGGCAGATAGGACTGTAGGTGTCCTCGGCTATTTCCGATATATATAAAGCTCCTAACATAGGAAACTCATTCACAAAACTTTATCGCAATTGCCTACATTATCCTCAAACCCGTAGTTAGAATCCCAGATGTAGGCCTAGCCTACTGGTCTCTGCACCACCTTACCTTTTTTGATTGTAGTTTCCTCGGCCTGAATGCAAGGCCACGGCAATTCTTGAACAAAATATTGATTAGGAGTAGAAAATCATACGTGGCCAATGTTGCTGAAAAAATCATCCCAGCAATGTCGCATTAGGGAATACTAAAGTCCAGCAAGCCAACAGCCACCATTACTTCGCTGCAGGCATTGAGATATTCTGTCGCGCTGTGATGAATATATTTCGCGGAATATCATTATGTCACTAAAATGCCAGCAAAACAACAAAGCCTGAAAAATTCTCAGATTTTACAACCTCGCATAATTAATGGCTAAATCACGACAAAGGTTTTAGGTCAGAAATGTTGTTTAAGTGAAAACTGGTGATAAAACTTTCCACTGCAGTAATGACTGGCATTTTGACGGGGAGTATTGTTGTGGGTTTGTACTCACTGATCAGTTGATTTACCGGATCCAGAAATACATAAATATTCATGAGGTGAATGTGGGTAGACAGTTTTACGATTTCTCGCTTGTACCTGCACTTTCAAAAGTTGTTTTAATACAAAGAAAACAAACTGAGAAGACAGAAGGTGCGTCTTTTTTCTGCTGGATAACTTTAAAGCAAACTTTTTACGAAATTGTGAAGATAAGCTTTAGATTTCGTTAAAAAGCACAGCTACATTGCTGATCTTGTCAAAGTGTGAGGTTCAACCTTGGTTTTACGGCACAGCAATCGCTCAAAAGGTTCACAGCTGAAATTGAACAATACGAAAAATTTAATAGCGTTTTGAATGTTCGAAGGAAATTTTCAACGCAGTTACCCGGGCGAAGTCCAGCGGCTATTTTAACTGTCCAAGAACGTTTTTCCATCCGATCGTCGCACAGTCTCGGGTGTGATTGGTGTTTCTTCCCGCCTGTCAAGAGCACAGCCACCCATATACTTGAACTTTAAAGCCTTTTATGTTCTGTTTCCAGCCGAACATGGTCATGTTCGATATTCTTTAAGAGCCACCATTGAGAGACTGTATTCATCCAATCATACTGCGAAGAAAATGTTCACTGTGGTAGATATGGCCGGCTTGGACCAAGTTCCGACCAAAAAGGTAAAGATTTATACAAAAACAATTCAAAGTTTTATGTTTGCTGCAAGCTTTCGAGGAACCAGACGACTAGGCTCTACTCTCATCACTTTCAGCAACTGCTCGCAGGTGATATGCTGAAAGACGAAAGCAAGGGCAGAAAGCAGGGAAACCAAGACTAAAATGAATAAATCAAATCACAAATTGCGGAAAGTACAGTAAAACTGGAAAATGCGCCCTTCTCACATAATTACTTTCACAAAAAACGAAAATAATTGCTTTCACTAAAGCTTTGTTAGTTAACATGTTGCCAAGCGGCAAGAAATTGTGTTGAAGTATTTTCAATGATTCTGGAAAAAGTTTTGGTAGTCCCCAAAACGTGAAGATCTTTGTTTCACAAAATTTATATATTTTAGTTTTTGTGTGTGTTGAATAGTAAAAATGTCTTTCATCTCAAATTTTCTAGTTGTTTAAATGTTTTTTTTGCCAATTACTGTTTCATCCAGTTGTGCATACCACTAATCTATAAGTAACTGAAGATGAGAAAGGTTTTCTCGGCTCTGAAATAAAAATCGAATGCTTGAAACAAGTCCATGCAACATGAAAACGATTTCTTCATTGTCTCTTCATGCTTTACGTGGCATACCAAATTCTAGGTTGCAAACCCTCACAAACGACTCCGTATACATTCTTTGTTGCTTAGGCTTGTAAACCCAGATTAAATTGCTTTTAATGTTTTAGGAACCAATGTCCTTCAGTGAAAAAAGATATAATAGATTCTGCATTTATTATTTCTTTATGGTTTGTAGGCAAAGTTAATAAACAAGGCATGCGTAGTGTGGTCGCGTATAGCAAATAACGAGTTATATACGTACTGATCTAGTTAATTTTCCTTCAAAAGAATCAGCTCAAAATTTTCAGAACTTTTATTATTATTTTTATTTTTTGAGTGCATAGTGCCTTTGCCAAACAAGCAGACATCTGAGAAAAGGTAGCAAAAAGGCCAGCAACTTCAGTATTTGCAAATTTCCTTGCTGTGTGTAAAGAATGGATTAAATCACTTCTGATCGACTTAATTACCAAAGAAACTTTCTTAACTTCATTCCGGTGTTGTTTTCGCTTCTCTACATTTCTTTGCTCGCAACCTTCCTTTGACAAAAATTTTGCAATCATGCTTGCTTTAATTAAAAAGCAACAATTGCTGTAAAGTGAATAGGTATTCTAATAACTTTCGTCGATTCTCCGAATGCACAGATCAATTTTCTCAGATTCTTTCAATGCCCATGATAGAAGTTAACTATGGCCATCGACGATAAAACAGAGCACATCAGGTTCTCTTAAATACAATGATGAAATCTGTGACTAGATATATCTTATTAAGATTGCTTGCGTGTGTTGCCCAGTCTAGCACTGCGCTGGTTCTTAACCGGAGGGCACGCCTCCCCAGGGGAGAGTCAATGAATTTCCACAGGACACGAGTCCTTGCGCAAGTTTTTGAACGTCTTTTACAACTTATTTAATGTTAGGGATCTTGAAACAAAGAACAATTACTTATGGGATGCGTGGTAGGGAAAAGGTTGAAAACACTGGCTAGCAGCTTTGACATAGTAATTGTGGCATACAAGTTTTGTCTTGCAACTAATCGAATGGAGGAGAACCAAACTAAAGCTTGCATGTTAAGCAATGACATCTCAGTTTCTCTGATTATCATCAGTTTCCAATTACTACATACGCACGCCGGTGCGCTTGAACCAGCATGCCATTGAAAACCCGTTGACAGCAACATGAGAGTAAGGACTTATGACTCGGTTGATGTAAACAATTTGACAAACACTCAAGAGTTGTCTCTTGAATGTTTTTAAAGCAGAAATGCGCCAACGCATCTACCAGTTCTCCAAAGAACCCTTGCTTTCCTTGTTGCAACGGTGGTGATGTGCAAGCTCAAGTCGAGCTGGACAGAGCAGGATACTTGCCAGGAGAAACCATGCTGACCAGTGGCAGCGTCGAAAACGACAGGTGGCACACGTGTCGTTTCTTGTTATTTCTTTCTTTTTTAGCAATCTTTTGAATTGTCCAATTCGTTCCTTCCAATTCGTGTTCACATTAAAGTACAAATTTAGTGCGCAAGTTGGTAAAATTTATTGGTTTTGAGTTTGGAACTGTCAATATTTCAATTTGTTACTTGCTTACAGTTCGCAGGACGTTCTGGGAACCCAAATAACACTTGTCCAAAGAGTCACATTCAACACTGCGAAAAAGTGTCTTTCAGTGGTGAATGAAATTGCCAAGACGAAAGGAGCTGGTGTCAGAAAGTGCAGTTACATGGAGTGGAATCGTGAAAGATTTCAGGTACCACTCTGAAAAATACCAAAATGTTTTCGATGGCAGTAAACTTCCTCACCTACGCTGAGTTTTGGTATTTTTGCATGAATGTCTATGCTTTCAAGAAGCATGTGTTCCGCCACACAGAGTCAAAAAGGATTTGCACAAAGATAGACACCAAAAGAACAAACACAAAGGCAAACATACGCTGCCAATACTTACCAAGCGCTTGTTTGAAAACTTTCGACAGAAAAAAACTAAATCGAAAAAAGCAAGACACTATTCAACCAGACGTTCATGATTGAGAAGCCGTAAGTTTTTCCTCTAGATATCTTCAATAGTTATAGGTTTTTACATACAGTATGAAAAGAAAATCATGGTATTCAACAAAATATCTGATCATAACCAGCTTGCAGTTTGCAGAAGCATCAGTAGTGAATGTAGCGTTTTGAAATCTGAGACTTCGCAGACTTTAAATCGTGACACTGGGAATGAAACGCGTAAGATATATGGATTTCATATACAATACAAAGCTTGGTAGTTATGGTTCGATGAAAGTAGTGAGTCACGTCAACTAGCATTTGAGAAAGTCTCGCCAGGAACGCTGCCAAGATTTCAGGTGGCAAGTAGCGTTTAAAAACACTGGGATTGAGTGACGTTTAGAAGATTTGGGAAAAACTAATGATTTTTGTTAATCGTCGTATGAGTCAGTTCTTCCATTGTATGAGTCGGTTCTTCCAGTCCACTGCTTGGCCGCACAAAATCGCCGGGCAGGTGTTGAGCAACCATTCGATTGTTTCGTCGTTCAGAACCGTCAGGCCGTGCAGTCCACGGGGAGGTCGATGAATTGGGTATTGGGGGACAACGTAGTCGACGGTTTGTTCTTCTGCGCCACACTCACAGGCCGTAAAAGGGGCCACACCCCATTTGTGGAGCGAAAACGTCCGACAACAGTTCGGATGCGGTTAAGCCACGCCCTCTGTTTTTGGCGAGACCATTCCAGGAGACTGGGTGCCAATGTCAGGGATGATAGTACTAAGTCTTGTAGTGTTCTCCAACAGCTCCGCATTCCATCGGTGATCTGCCCAGAGCGTTGCAGTTCTGTTGTTGTCAGATGAACTGATGAGTTGTCGTGCGGCAGGTACAAATGGGTGTCTGGATTTGAGATAACATGCATTCCCACCCGGTGGACAGGTGAGCACTGAGTAGAGAAGATGTCTAAACTCCTTGCCATGGTGTGGTAAAGACAGTGTGGCTCCTTTGCAACGAAGCTCAGCTGCTGGATGTCCGCGACGATAGGAAGATTCTCAGCTGGTAGGACACAGGCGTCCAGTCACAATTCGTAAGGCGTTGTTGATGACAGGATCACTT
>JGI24021J15306_10001673_pt1 | contig 22338 bp, 15 predicted proteins | sample Ectturendosymbi1_FD_15306 | JGI IMG/M metagenome (IMG submission 15306) | reverse complement strand
CAAAGAAAGAAATACCGAATTCTTATATCAAGCTGTTGAACTATCGACATCAGATTGCTCGATTTTTACAGAAAACGAGGGCTTGGTCCAGATCAAATTCACTATAACCATTCACGACGTTGGTCCAGATTACACACTACACTAGCCCAAATTACACGGATCACCCCCAAGTGAATATACACTGTATTGAAAATTTTTTCACCGTTCACGATTTTTGAGCAACTTGTGCTTGCCCTGAAAATTTTCACTGTATTGAATATGCTTTTTACATTGACAATTTTTAACAACTTGCGCTTGCCCTGAAAACAGAGTTTCCCCTGAAAATTTTCACTGTAGCGAATATATCTTTTACCATTCAGGATTTTTGAGCAACTTGCGCTTGCCCTGAAAAACAGAGTTGCCCTGGAGTTTTTCCACTGTATTGAATATGTATTTTTTATCATTCAGGATTTTTGAGCAACTTGCGCTTGCCCTGAAAACAGAGTTTGCCCTGGAACTTTTCTAGCCCGGGGGGCGGCCGACACCCCGCCTCGTACGCCCATGAACATACGTCTGCGAAGACGGCGCAGAGTGGAAACGGAAAGCGCGGAAAAAGAGTTACAAATAAGCGAGAGTGACGTCACGATTCTCGGGAAAAAATGTGTCGCGATTTCCGGTCTAACTCAACGTTTACTGGGCTATCGATCCTAGGGGAGTATGCTAGTTGTCACGTTTTGCAGGGCACAGCTTGACATTGCCCTTTCAGTGTCAACCGCAACTGATAATGGCCTTTGAAAAGACCACCGCTTCTGAAAGCATTACTTCGTTGCATTAGGCCTAAAAACATCACGTCACTCACTTAGCACAAGGGCTCTCCTCGGCGATTGTCGATAAAGGTGAACTGGCGTTGAGTGGTGGGTACCGCGCAAACGCGCCAAGTCATGGTTGCGCGGGTTAGTTCACAGCAAGAACTCACTTTGAAATCACGTGATGCAACCGACGAGTCAGATATGGTTCAAGTCGCTACAAGCGACCGCAGCCTTGCCAGTCAGTGATTGATGGCAAACGGTGATGGGAAGCTTGAGTTGAACACGAAGCGCATCATAAATCTACGATTGGTGTCGGTGGCAAGCAAGCGTTTTTTTGCGAAAATTACGGAAAAGCGTCCGAAAACTTCGAACTGCGACTTCGTCATCATAATCGGCCTCACTCTAAATTGTTTTAGGTGCCGGAGACATTTTGGATAGAAACGTTCACATCGGAAACAGATTCAAAATTAGCAGCTAGCATCTTGAGATGTTTTAAAATAGGTCTAAAAGACAATTGGCTTACAGATTTCATAGACCAGCGGTTCTCAACCTATTTTACATATCTTAACCCCTTTTATCAAACAAGATTACCAGATTTACCCCCAAAACTTTCAATGGTGCTTATTTTTTAACAATATGAAATTAACCAACTCTTGCAGTTTAGAATGATTTATAAAAATTCACATTTGCTGCAATTTATTGTTCAGTAAATTTGCCCCCCAGGAATAAATTTACCCCAGGTTAAGAACTACTGTCACAGACAGTCTTGCTCAAACATGACAGATATGACCAGGGGTGCGGTGCTAAAAATAGAAGTGCGGAAACGCACTCAAGAAACTAGCCATTTTCAACAGTATTTCAAACTCATTTTTAAATCAGTGTTTAATGAAGTGTGCACTTTCATCACACCACATATGAAAACATGAAAAAAGTGTGCTAACTCCTTTCCCACGCGTTTCCATTCCACTACACCCTGGGTATGACCAATCTCTTTCAACTTTAGAATGCAAAGAAAAACTTGAAGGCAAACGATGCATTTTATAATTGCATGTGTTCCCCCAGAACTACCACTCACTTTCACATTAGAATGAATTTTTAAAAAGGTACCTGAAGTGTTGTTCCATCTATTTAAAGAGATGTGTATTTGCCATCAGGTAAACACAGGGAGGCCAGTAACTGAAAATGCAACGATACTATCTGTGCCGCAGAGCTGTGCAGCTGCTTTCAGGTCGTTGGTACGCTGGACGTTTTCTGTAACAGAATTTGCAGGTAATCTGCTGAAAGCAAGGATTTAGTTGTAGCTTCATTTGTTTTCTATGCCCTGTTAAATGAACGGTTAGGCCAGTATCTGGCTTAAAAATTGACCCTATTCTAAGAAGGCTTAGATTTAGACGTTATGTGGGTATTTCCTACTGAAACGTGTAGCTAGTTCGGATATTCAGTAAATGGCATTGATAGATGACATGCGTTATGAGTTGGTAAACAGCCATCGCAAGATGGATCCATAACAAGATGTATGCTTCAAGGAATGCATAACAAGATTAGTCGGTTACTTTCTCGATCATTTCATTTGTGGACACCTCACGTTAACCTTACCTCACGTTGCCTGCATCGCACCACAGAGCTTATCACTTCCACGTCGAGATCAGTCATTTACTTGCGATGTGTTAAAGACTTGTACTTAACGTGGTTTACCTCATTGCGGCTCATTTAGATTGACTTGTAAAGATACATGTTTGTTGCTAAAACCTGACTGTTTAGTCGCAATGCGATTTGTGTGACTGATTGTGTTCATTTTTATACCTAAGACACATAAAGACATCCAAAACGTTTGAGAGCGTCTGGAGTGGCAGAGGCAATTTCTCGAGGGTGAAATCGCGGCTCTGCGGCGAAACTCAAACAGTATTTAGAGTAAATTCATAAATTCCGAAGTGAATGTAAAAATAACCATTCAAAGAAGGTTTGTACAAGTCTGAAACGAATTTATTCGACACATTCGGGCTTAACCAGGTAATTGTTTGCACAGTTTCATTCATAAATTTGTTTTAAATACCACAGAAAGTTTTATTGCTTGCAAACAACAATGTCTCATGATTTCTATATTTTTTTGCGACTCTATCTGCCCCATCATGTAGAGTTGACGACGTGTGCAAGCCAAACATGCAAAAAATGAAAATATATAACTAATAAAACACCAAACCCCAAATCTTGCTTTAAATTTAGTGAAAACAAACGGTTGTCAGCCTCAAGCTAAATGTCTTACAAGAACAATTGAAACTTTGACCATAACAATTGACATGATTTGGGCGCCGCTGAGCACTCTATCCGATTTTTGTCGTTAGCCGTTTACTTCAAAACCTGATGTTAGAATGTCTCCATTTCTCTCGCAATGCCGGATTCTTGTACGACTATGAGTGAATGCAGTCATATAGATGGTGCGCCATTTCAGTGTTTTGTTCCTCTCTCAGTGTTGACTGTGTTTATCAACTGACACCTACTCTGCAATGCGCTATGACTAACCATTTTTGTGCTTTTTTGTTATTCGATTACCCTTGTGATATGGACCATGAGTCCGAGGCACATACACATAAATAAGAATGAAAAATAAATAAAACGCATTTCTGTACGATAGTGTGTTCCAAGGAAAATGTAACTGCCGGCGCAATGGGCTACATGTGTAGAAGATCCTAACTAGAGTGTTTCGAAATGGGAACCTCAAAAGAGAATAGGATTTGAGCATGAGGCAAGGCTGACTTCATTACTGCAACGGCAACCACGCTTGGCGCTGGTGTTCCTCACTGGATTGCATGTCCTGATTTCAAGCGTTCACACGTCTACTGCAACGTAATTCTGCTTTGACCAATAATGCTGTCCCTTGTGGCAGCACAAGACAACACACTTGAGACTCGGAATATGCCAAACCACTCAATCGCTTCTTTTCGTGTTTATAAATCGCTAAAGCAAAGTGGCAAAATAAAATGTAGATATTTGAACATTAAGAATCAAGTATTTAAACTAAAAAATGCTTTTGTACTTTTATTTTTCAGCAACTTGCTGGCCATATACTGTATACCTGTTTTGTTTGTTTTTCCAAGGATAGGCTTAGCAAGCTTTTTAGGATAGGCTTGTCGAAAATGATTTATTGAAACTACTTTGGAGACAATAGATTCTTCTGTCGCTAGTTCGACACAGCGGAGCTTGTCAAGACTGCATTGTAAATTTGGTGTACTCAAGCTAAAAATTCAAACTGAAGTTTACTTTCATGCACTTTCTCAAACGCCTCACCCTCCCTTGTAATAAGACCTTCTCACACATCTAAAAGCAGCACAAGGCGTGTCGCGTGCTTCGCTGTGAAAATGCACACTTCCGGACATGTTATCCAAAGGTCACGCACGAGAGTTTATCTGATAACACGTGGTGCTCAGGCGAAGCTGGTCGTCAGGTACAAGTTGTTTGGAGATCATTAGAACAATAACGTGGTTTGGGCCGCTTGTGCAGAACTTTCGCCGGACAAACACAAAACACGTGCTTTATTTTATGATTATTTATACAGGCACACTGGATTTTAGCGCTCTTTAGTAAGAAAAGAGACATTGGAAACGTTCAAAATTCTGTAAAATGATTTTACATTTTGTGGTAGGTGTTCTTTCGATGGGCTACTGCAACATCTGACAGAAGGTAATATCTGCTTTTACGTTTAAAAAAGAAAAATGAACACTTTGCCGTGTTCCTGGATATGCTGCGGCAAGAAATCCCTTTAAAGCTAAACCCCTGCTGATATGACATTGAACAGACCCCGATCGGATGTTGATGATCTCACTCAGATTATGGCTGCTTGACAAGGATCAGTTGACAGCTTTTCCCTGCGCCGTAAACATGCGTCACGGGCGTCTGCTGTTGACATCATGCAATACATGTGAAGCTTGTCAGATACACTGCAAGTGCGAAACTTCGTAGCTTTTGCGTTCTGCTGTTGCATCCCCGTAGATCTTTTTTGTTGAGAATTTTGAAAACACATGAAACTTATTCAGAGTGAGCAACGTCAACCAAAAGCATTTTGACGCAATGACGAAAGCTGTGCTGCTACAAGTGCGTTGCGCTATACGTCGTGGTTCTTGAACGCCCTGAATAAAATGGATGCTGGCATCTTCCGGAACAAAAACTGCATTTCGGTTGCTTATCGTTTTCGCTATCATTCAGTCGTAAATGTGGGCGTGTTCAGCAAATCTTGGGCAGGGTCTTGTTTGTAAAGAGGAGGTTAATTTACATGGAAAGTCGAATGTTTCGAAACAACTCCCTGAGAGCAAACAACACCCACTGCATCCGGAATACCGAATTGTTTGGTAGACTGGAACAACTTGTCGTCATTCGAACGAAGCTTGCTTACTATAGTCCTGCTTAGATTTTGTTCTGTCAAACTTTATAAAGGTTTACGAATCGACTTTTATGAAACTTCGGACAAGCATGAATCTAAGAAAGCAACTTTGGTCAGCCGTGAAAGACTAATTCTTTTACTGCACCATTTGTTAAACGACTTGCGCATGCTTCTCACTGCTTCTGCGTAAAAAGTTGATGATGATTTGCCAATTACAAAGTAACCTTTAGTGCGTTACACAATCATATCAAACCGCTCAATTGGCAGTCCTGAAACGCGTTCGCTGCAAACGATTTTACTTTATTCGCAAACAGCCCAAAAAATAACCGCAGGAACACTATCCCCTGGCGATATTCATGTGGCTTTGCGATGTGTCTCCTCTGTACCTGAGCGCGGCCATTTCAACGTATAATGGAAACAGAACAAACGTGATCTTTACCCAGATAACGGTCTGCGGTGAGTCCTCGAAATTCACTGCACAAGAATATCGTTTCGTGCAGCTACAGGCGTGTGAAGATCCCACGTGGAGATTGCGATATCTTTGTCTGCGAAAAACACTGAAGCGAAAAACAATGCCAAGCAACGAACTAGCCTGAATTATCGGAATTTTTATCGTTATTCTTTCTATCTATTTCGTTAGTGGAGAATTTACCTCGCCGCTGTTTTTAGTATTTGTCACTTGGCTTGCAAGCCTACGGGTATCCTACAATATCAAGCTTACAGATAACATCATAACTGGAGAAGTGAAAAACAAAAGTTGTTTGTTGTAGGTTATGACAAAATCCGGTGAAGTTCTTTTGATTCTCTTTTTTGATTTCAGTTTCTTTCTAGATTTTAAATTTACAAATAGTCTTTACTAAACAATTTGCATCTTTTTTGAGGAAGTGACAGGCGTCTTTACCGAGGTGCAGCAGGAAAGAATGGAACTCGTGAATGGCTTGACCAATCACAAACGTTTTTGGCGAAAACTACAACACTGCTAGCTTTGTGATTGGTTGCTCAGATTCGGGGGACATCTTAATTTGCACTCTTTTGTGAGTTTCCATTATCACCTGTGCCTCTGTGACCTAGCTTTTTTGGCCTGTATTTTTGGTCAGTGTACATCACATGGTCGGGTGATCTAGGAGGGTACTTGAGTGTGCAGTTGTATTTTGGTAGCATAGGAAAATACAACGCAGGAAATCTTTTTCTTTACTTATGGCCCTTCATCCTTGTATGTCGGTTATCTTGTCCTGACACCAAATTAAAACTTTACCTAGAGGTCAAAACATCTGCTTCCAGCTGGGTTGCTTTGGGCAAGTCCCCAGTTTGCACGCTGCGTATCATTGTCTCGTGGACAAACGTTGTCACAAACAGATGCACAGGTAACAGCAGGTGGTCAACTTAGAGGTGCCGAAAGGGTAAACAACATACTGCATCAGTTAAGTCTAAAATGTTCATTAAAACAAAAGAGTGAGACCCGTAATCGTTGATTCTATACATAATAACCACAGCACCAAGCATTCTTAAAGTTTGTTCATGCCTTCACTAGAATGTGCTGGAATGAGGCTGGGAAAAGTATTCAGTCACTTCACTCCACGCGTTTCTCACACATTTTCTGCTTTTATGTATCATGCACTGATTCTATATTTGTTTACGTGGGATTAAATGTGTAGTGACCGTCAACAGATTTCTTGCACAGATTCTTGTGCCATACATTTTTGTTTGTTTCAGCAGGTTCTTTCGTCTGAAAATCACTGCTGCGTAGACACAAAGTGGGAGCTGCGCACTTCTTGCTCTAGCAATGAAACACCATTGCTTTCTGTATCTAAAGATATATTTAAACGAATAAAACTGTTTTTTTTTTAATTTGCATGAGAAGATGATGATTATGTTTTTATAATGAAAGTTTTCTTTCCACTGATGAACATGTATATTAGACGCATCATTAACAAAGGCAAATGTACTCAATCAAACTGCTCAGAATGATCGAATGTTTCCTATGTTTGTAGAATCAATGTCGATAAATAGAAGTATCAGCAATCGACAAACAGTGCAATCTAGAAGTAGAACATAATTGTCCTATCTTCGCATGGTATGAATTTTCAACATTGCGTTTATTAGTTCTGCCATTAACCATAATTTACAGACTTGTTGCATTATCCTAGTCTTTCATGTTACATATAGACCCAAGCTGCAAAGTTGCATACAAGCTGCACTCTTTTTTCGGCCCGCTAGCGCAGTTGGCCACCTTTTGGTTATGAGAAAATTTCCAGGACTTGTATTNCCGCGTGTTCATTCCCTGCCAGTGATTTTATCGCAACATATCAAGCCGTGCCATGCAGCGCTCTGCTAAAACCATTGGAGGTTTTGCGCGTAAAGACCTCACATAGTTTTTTTTCGCAGAGTGTATCTTCTTGATTATGGTGCTTGTTGGCGTTTAAGTTGTTGGCTTTATCCACACTGATAGCGCGGCCACTTGTTTTATGAAAACGAGGAAATTCTTAATCTCCGGCAGTTGATGCTGAGCAGTAACGATTAGGCTTTCCGTTTGGAAATGCTGTTTTGTCCATTAAGTTTGTTTGTACTGGTTTAGCCTTATCGCGTATCTGCGTGTAACGTAATATCCGAATCAGCTTTATCGCCTGCTAGGCAAGAGCAGCTCAATTAATTTATTGCTGCGAGCTATTAGGAGAAATTTGTACAGCGTTATGCACGTTTTGCTGGAATTCTTTATTGTTTCGATACAGTTGCTTTGGTTCATTCTCATTAAACACCTGTCTGACTTTGAACGGGCACATGTAGTTATAAATATCTCGGTCGAACTCACGAGACTGGAGTTGAACTTTTACAATATCTCAGCGCTAGCGGGCGCTGTTCAGCTTAATAAATCATTCTGAATTGCCTTCAAATCTTGAGCGATTACAGTTAGGTGCTTCAGTAAAATACGCTTAAGGGTTGCTTGTGCATTATTTTGAAAACGATTTTAACTTTTGTGACAAGAAAATATCGTCAATCTTATTGCAATTTCAAGGATAATTCATGCTATACCTAAATTAAACCCAAACCGAAGCACCTCAAAAAGCTAGCTCGAGCAGGTATGTTTTTATAGTAAGCTCAAAACAAAACAACAACGAAAAAGTAAAATCAAGCATTTTAATGCCCCACGAGCATGTTCACGGGCCATTTTTGTTCGGATAGGACAATTCTAATTTTCAAAGCATTTCGCCAGGTTTTTTACTCGCGCAATTGCCGTTTTTAGAAAACTTCAAAAAACATCATTTTGGTTTCTTGCGTCGCAATCGCGGAAAACACTTCATGTAGTGGAATTGATGGCATAACAACTAAATTTTCAAAGGTAGCCAATACGGTAAGTCAAAGGCTCTTTTGCCCCAATTCTTGCAGCGTTGTTTAATAAGAGCAAAGAATGTGGTGAATATCCTGAATGTTCAAAAATTTCGCAAATTGTACCAGTTCCAAAATGTGCAACTTCTTCCAAGCCCAGTCACTGTAGGCCAATATCTATTTTGCCAACAGTATCCAAAATTTTTGAAAGAATTATTCATGACAGACTAAGCGATTTTCAACAAACTTTCGATACGGATTTAGAAACAATTCATCAACAGCTTTATCTGCCATTCATGAAAAATATTTGGAAAATATGGATAAGGGCAAAAACATGTGCGCTATTATTCTTGACCTAATTAAAACATTTGACGCTGTTAACCACCTACATTTTCTACGCAAATTGATGTATTATGATGCTAGAGGAAGGAAATTTCTTTTTTGAATTGTTTAACGAATCGTCAGCATTTGCACCAAAGTAAACAATTGTTCATCAAAGTTCCAGAAAATTGAGTGTGGTGTTCCTCAAGGTTGAGTTATGGGCCCTTTACTGTTTTTGATCTATGTGAATGATCTTCCTTGTGTCTCTAGCTTCCAAACTACACTTTTTTCAAATGACATTAATTTGAACTTTTCTCATAAAGACATTGAAGCGTTACAAGAAATGCTCAGAATGGCTTGATAAAGTCTAAATTTGGATGAGGTCTAATAGATTAATTATCAATTAACTATAATAAAACAACTTATACGAAATTAACTACAACCTGTTCTTCAAACTGTAAGTTTGAAATTTGTATGAATGGTGTGAAACTGATAGTATCAAGTATTTGGATGTTATACTGTAATTGATAATAAGCTTCCATGGTCGTGCGTAAACTTTAACATTTTGCTGAATTGAAAATATTGCGTCTAATCTATTTTAGTCTCCTTCGTTCGCATTTAGAGTACTGTATAATCGATTGTGGACGAGCCTACAATACTGCTATCCAAGCAGTACCCGTGCTACAAAACCGAATTTTGAAATACATGACTTTTGCAAACAGAATGTCAAATTCAAGCGATATTTTTGCTTCTTTCCATTTTTGCCCTTGCTATCAATTTGCGTTAAAGCAAAACGTTCATTAAAGAAAAGCACAGACTGGTATTTGGATAAGCATTGGACATCCGGCTGAAAAATTCCTTCCGTCTGGCTTGCTCTCCTCCCAAGTAAATCGATAAGCAGGCGTACTTGAGCTTCTTCGGGCAAGCTCAGAACTCGAGACTCTTGGGTGTTCCGAGTCAAGTGCGTGTGAACCACAAATCTTCTTGCCCCTCGTCGATCGGATCTGAAAGTTTACACAAGAAAGATCAGTGCTTGATTTTCTATTGCACCGGATGACAATGTGAACAGGCTTGATGTTTTTCTAAGAAGCTGAATCGTTTTTCACTGAACAAAGTCTTTGACAATCTTTATGTAAACTCTAAGAGCTACTTGCGGAAGAACGCACAACTGAATGTGAGTTTCATCGCGTGCGAAGGCTGGAAAGAATAATCTGAACGCCTCTGCTCCACCAAGCCGTTGTATACTTCTTGTTGTTGGAAGTCAACGTCAAGTGGTTTGTCCGGAACGCTGTAAATTACATATACTTGATCTTCATTCTTGCCAGTTTCACAGCGTCCACCTCCAACCTTGCTCCTTGTTCCTTAAACACACTCTGGCCATTTTCTCCAATCTGTAATCATGCCAGATCTCAAGAACCATTGTGAACTTGTGTAAACTTCGTTTGGTCGCTTTGCACTTGTTGGAACAAAGCGATGGGGATATTATTCATGAGAAATTGCATCAACGCTTGATATCGGCTCACATGGCCCCATCGAAGTCAGGTCTGTGTAAACTTTTCTTCGATGAGTTGACACTTTGGCGACCGCACAACCGACGCAGAAAAGTCATTTTAACCACTCCGAGGTTTAACTGGCGGTCAAGGCTTTACATCCGTTCATCTTCCTATAAAGTTATGCAGCAACGCTGCGCTATCCACAGACAGCTTAAAACCGTTTGAGAAAGACTTGTGTATGACATCTCTGCAACAACGTAAAATAAATCTCTTTTGAGGTATTATTCAATGGGTATTGCTGAGAAAGTCCTACCCAGGTTTTTTTGGCCGCGGCACACTTTGCAACTCAGTTTCCTTCACGCGGCACACCAAAGCTAATGACGGAAACGTAACTAACAGCAACGTCGTCTTTGAAAGAGCCCCTGGTTCAACAAAGTCATTCTGTTTTGAAAATTCCGCAGCACACCTGTGGCCGTCTCGCAGCACACCGGTCGGGAAGCACTGTGCTGGAACACATGTCGTTGTATCAATTCAAAATGACGTTGCGTTGTGAAACAGGGGACAGCCACATTGCTGGTAAAGTGTTTGCGCGTTATGCACATTTTGTCACGGCGTCAACGACACAAGAACCGTGTTGCTTGCAAGCACTTGTTGCTGAAGCTCTGTTGCCTGACACTGCTGTCAAGCGGGGAGTACATCATTCAGCGGGAAAGGATTAAGATAAGCATACGATTGATGAAAGCTGCAAAATTCGTTTGCTTGTTCTGCACGTCGGCGAAGTGTTGTGATAAAGCCTGCGATCAACGGAAGGTCAAAGGTCAGTACGAGCTTCCCAGCGGAATAAACGTTTCCTCTCATGCGTCATCATTCACCTCGTCAAACTGCCTTTCCAGTCGCTGAAGGTAAGAACAGTCTTCCTTTGCATCTCAACTCGGTGTGGTTTAAGAAATGCGCCACGAAGAGCGCAACGGGGAATTTGTTTGCTTAACAACCAGAGCCTCGCTCCTAGCCAAAACAAGCAAAGTCTCAACAGAAATTCCTGAGTAAAAATCACAAGGGAACGTAGAGGCTGTCCAGGAGCAATTAGCTTTGACTTCCTCGGTTGAAGGAAAGTGATCGCACCTGACTGGGGTGGTCACGCCCAGATTCGCGCTAATGCAAGGGCATCCATCCTCTCATAAACACGTTTCTAAAATTACAGGGACATCTCTGCACAGGTTGCTGGTCCGTAGTGCCAAGCGTCTCGCCATGGGGTATTAATGGAGTTGGCGATTTCTCAACCTTCCGTTTTCTTACCAATTTTTTATTTTGTTTTCTGGGCGTGCGCAAGGTCACGACCGCCAGCATTCATTATTATTGAAAACGGTGGCGCGTCAGTAGAAAGCAATGGAGTTTCTAAAATATCGCGAAACACGGTCACGATGTACCTAAAATAGATCGTGAATCGAGTAAAATATCTCACATAAGCTTTTAAATGCACTTCTTAAAAGCGTGTCCTGTTTGGTGTCACTCGACTGACTGCGAACAATTTCGACAAAAACAAAAACGCAAAAACCCACCTCGATTCATGAACGCAAGCGACACGAAAAGTAAAAATCACTTATGGCATCATCTTGCAGGAAAAATTGTCAACATATTTTTTCTTTTTTTCACAGTCTTTTGCTCTGACAGGTGTTGCCAACTCGTACACTTAGAGTGCTCGCGCTGAGTGGCGACAAACGATACAGCTGGTGCGGTTGCGCGAGCCTGTATTTTGCCCCTGGAAAAGTGCCACTTATTGCCACAGATTGCTAGAAGGGCGGTGTCTGATGACAAGGATCTGAGCAAACCACCGCTACATTTCCCGAAGGCAGTTGCGCAAATGAAAAATGATGGGCAAATTGGAATCGATAATATAGCTCACAGCAACTTTAACATTTTGCCATTTCTAGACTTTTATTGCTGGTTGTTTGGTTAAGTGTTTTCAATAAAGCAAGATCAAACAAAATATAAAAACTTTTGCTTTGATTACCGACGTGATGACTGCATGCAATCTTTTTTGAAGTTTTTTTTCCAATGCATAACCTTTGATGGCTCTTCTGCTCATTTTGTAAACTCCACCCATTATTTCCCTTCCCTGCATTTTAGATTTATCAGGGATGTGCTAGTGTGTTTTTACAGCGAATATTTCTGTTTTTGCTACCCTGATTCTCGTGCATGTCTTTTCACCACTTTGTTTTCCTTGGTTCGTGTATCTTTCGAAGTTCTGCAGTGATCTTTTTCTGATTTTAATGTGCTCGTTTCATTTCTTTTTCCTAAGTTTCGTAGAGATTCCGCTTGTTGTTGTGCAAGGTTTTACTACGGATTTTAATCAGTTTTTTTTCTAACAGGAGTGAAAGAACTTGGAAGCATTGGAAATATTCTGCGTGACCGTGTTCCGTGATTAAGCTTAGAAGGTTACATTTAAGTCAGTATACAATACCGAACAACTTTTACAGTACTAAGCTTTGTTTAAAAAACAACCAAGTCCCTGCCGGTTCCTTTTCATAGGACGAAATGATGCTAATAAACTTTTGTTATAATTCCCAAATATTAAATAATTTTATTGCATTTTAATAATGCCAAAACCTTTCTAGGTTTTAGTTGGAAATTATAAGAAAATTAACACTTGGGTAAACCCATGTTTAGCATGATTATCAGAATTTTTATTGAGTGATGTGATATGATGTGAGATAGGTGTAAATGCCAACTTTCTGATGTGATATGATGTGAGATAGATATAAATTTTCTACTAATTGCACGCTGCGCTTGCTTTTGTGCCTAAACGTTCAATTTTTTAACTGTTACTTTTATTTTTCAAATCTGTTGCGATTCTATGATGAAAATCAGAGCACTGTTTTCCATGCTTATTTAAAAACGCTGCCAAATGACAACACTGGATCGAGGGATGGCAATCGCTGCACGAAATATCTACGAAGCCTTTCAACTGTGAAAAACATTCCAAAGCTGGACTAACTGGGAAAAATGCGTTGCACAGTTGACTACAAACTGTTGAAAATAAAAAAAGGAATATTTTCTGAAACAATAATATTTTCATCTCGGTTACATGCAGTGGATATTTATATCTGGCAAAAACAAATAGCATCGGTTTTGCCGCAGAAACGCTTCTGATTTTATTTCTTGTTAACCTGACCACAACACAACTGTGACGTCAGGAATGTGCGTTGTAAGTTTTTGAAAATGTTTCTATGCCCGCCCCACACGTCGATGGCTGCAGAATCATCAAAAATCCCTCGGCAGGTTTCAATCAATCATCTTTTGCGCTTTGTAATTCAAGCGTCTCGGTGAAGTCAGTGAAATCAAAGTGTTTTTGCCGTGGTTCTCTTGACTCTGAAAGGCAGAAGAGTTTTACAGTTCAGAACTAGGTTGGGCAGCCATTGTGTTGCACTGAAAAGCAGCGTTTCTGAAAAGCGGTATGTCCAGCCACGAATTAGCATTCAACCCGCTACTCTCTTTTTTTCAAAGTCTCTTTGATAAACCGCAATGGCTGAAAGCGCTCATGACGAAAGCACAGTATTGAACTTTGCAATGACCTCACTGGTTTGGGTCGAAGAAGAGTCGATTGGGTCCATTCAGTGTCGCGCGCCCTTTCGCCACCTTCATTGCCCGTGACTGTCCCAAGACCTGGCATCGAAAAAATGTTAGCATCTGCCCATGAAGCAACTCCATGCGAAAGTGTCCAGGGTCAGGTGTTGCGTAAGTGTCCTCTTGAGCCAAACGTAAATTGTCACAACACTTCTTTCGCTCATTGGCACTTTGTTGTTTGCTTGACGCAAATTAGAACATAAACACCCTTGTTGCAACAGAACACCGAAAACTTGTTGTTTACATTTTTTGCCCGTGGGAGGCATTGAATGGTAAGCGTACTTATAACGAAGAGGCCTACCTATTCATTATGTGTTAAACGCCACTGACTTTTGTTTGGGTGTAGCGCACCCAAAGGTACATGACCAACATATCAGCCAAGGAGAAGCAAAACTATTAGATTTCATGAATGATCTTACAAAAAATAGGTAAACTCTTTAACAAGATTTTATAATTTCTTCTTATCCCGGGTAGAAGCAATAGACAGAGTTTTCACCCCGTTTGCATCTTCGGTTGTGCCGAAACGCGAAGTGCTTCGTTTGGAATGTCTTTCCCANTTGTGCACAAAATCTCTGGGAAAGATAAATAGACAGNCAGTCCGTGACCTGCAAACACAAGTTGAACCGGTAAACTGAAAAAGTACCAGAAGCTGCGGATTCTACCACGGCGTTCTTTCAACGATGCTGTCAATCAAATCGGTGGTGTGACAGTGAATAATATCCTGCTCCATCATTTATACAATGGTGGAGTCTCATATTTTTCGTATTTTCTTGCTCTAAGTTATATTTGAATTTACCTGCGAAGTCACTATCCAGTTAGGAATGGAATTGATTTTTGCATATCCAGCGTTTTGCGAGTGAACCCACATGACCACATATCATTGTTTTGTTTTGAGGGGGAGAATGTTTACTTCTGTTTTAATATTCACTCATGTTTTTTACTTTTGAAGTCATCATGTATTTTAATATGCGCATCCATGTGGGTTTTGCTAACACGCGCTTTTTGGTTTGCGGCAGTTACTCTCTCGATCAATTTAATTTAGAATTTGTTGTGCTGTTAGTAAGTTGGCCTAAATTTCTGATGTTCATGATTGGGGATTTTACTGTCTCAAGCGAAACCTTATCAGTTTTATTTCCTATTTGTGTAAAAAAATCCTGTTCCAAGAGAATTCCAAGAGAAATATTTTTATGCGCTTCTTTCAATCTCATTGATGGAACATAAAAACTTGGACCTTGGCGGTTGATCGACTTATGGAAAGGAACCAGAATCGAAGAGCTAGTGTTCATGATTCCGCTGAATGTTTTTCGTTGTACTGGAGTTAAACTACTTCGCCAAACGTTCACAATGCGAAAAACGTTGAATTTTTCTTTCTGAGTATCAAGCATGCCAAGTAGCTGTACAATTCTTGCACATAAAATGAATTTTAAAAATCGGCGTTGATTAGGTCTTGACAATTGCACAGAACTTTTGTGTGATAAAAGGTGTCAAAACAAAATGTTGTGTTGAACAGTATTTAATTCGAAAAACTTTGCCTTACGTTCATTTCTTGCAAACAAACATGTTTTAAGTCCTGCAGGAACTNTTTGCTGGTCAAGTGAATAAACAAAGAGTTTATTTTTGTGAGTGCTTTATTTCAAGATGGTCTTTTGANAATTACTGGNAAATGCCACTGAAAACAGTCATGATAAAAATCGATCAACGCTAGCACTAAAACCTTCACCATGCATTCAATATAACCGAATCATCTAGTAAACGACGGCAAGATTTACAATTTCCAGCTTTTTAAACTGAGGGCGCTGCAGCTCCATAACAGGTGTTTGTGCAACGTGGCGTAGCCGGCTATTGCTTGTAAGAGTCATGGCGACTTGGCGGAGGTTGTGTCGAAAAACCTGCGAAAAACGCGATTAAAGTCGGAATCGTCCGAAAAAACTCGAAGCATGATTCGGAGCAAGCGTCTCACTCTGATACTCTTTGGTTACTAATTGCATTAGAGCAAGATCTGCTTTTACGAAACGCAAAAAGTTTAAACGCAGCAAACATCACGTTGTGTCAACGGCAGATGCAGCTGAAGAGTTTCTCTCAGGATCTTGTTCACTTTGAATCAACCCTCTGTCGAGCTTCCATATGCCAGTTGCTATAAGCAAGAGCAAGTGCACGTGTTTTTTTCAGTCCCAAAGCAAAACAGTCTGCACGGGTGTGAACCCATTTCATGTTGTCTATGCATGATTTCGAACGAAACTAAGAGGAGGATAGAAACGTTGAAAAAGTGGAAAAAAACTTCATAGATGAGCTGCTCAAAATGATATTTTTCTATGTGGGTTTTGTTTCGACTTTTGTTGTGCATTTTACGACCAAAGTCGCATCCCTTCAATAAACACCAGGTAAGCATATATTTTACTTAATTTTTCGAAAGCAAAGAACTCCGATCTTAGTTTTGACATTTTTTATTGATGATTTTCTGACGGAAACTGACTTTTGGCTGGAAATATTTAGTGGAGAACATCAGCCATTATCTCAAAATGGCTTTGCCAGTTATCTGGATTTTTTCAGCATGCTTTTGAGTCAGCCGCAGCACAGTCTCTGCAAATGTTTTTCAACGCCGTTTGCACTTGTAAGGCAACAACAATTTCTATTTCTGTCGCTTTTAGCTCAGCATTCCATTCCGCTCGAGTTTCAATCACAGCAAATTGGTTGTTCGCCGTGTCCTTTCAATGATTGCTGTAGGTCGTGGGCGATCTGCCGAAGAGTATTTTTTCCTTGGGTAAATGTTTTTTTTACAGGTTGAGTGAAGCAAATGTCAGCTTTGCAGGTGGTTCGAAGTGCAGAAATAATTTGAAAGATATATTTACGTGCTTCGAAAAGCTTTAAGAAGAATTTGGCACAGGCAAGGTTATTGTGCTGCTCCTCCCTGATGTACGTATCACATGAAACGGAACAATTGCGCTAATCCAGTCACGGACAAGTTGCGCAACAGGATTGCAATTGCGCTTTCTCATTTATCGTTCCACTTTCCCAAATTTTTCTACCGGTCTATGATTTTATTTGACAACTTGGCGATATGTCCAGCAAAAGGGTTTTAACGAAAGAGTTCAGTCTCTTGCGCGTTTCTACAACAGCACTCCAACACCAAGCTTTTAGCACCAGAGACAAAACTCCAGCCCCAAGTTTCAGCACCAGAGAAACTACCGGTTACTTTGCCCACTTTTTTAAAAGACTGGTGCATTTAACCTTTTGATGTGTTCAGCGATACAAGGAACCTTCGTCACAAATCCAAGCTACAGCAAAACAATCATTTAGCGAAAGTGTTGAAGGATGGCCCGTCTTGGTGTTTGCAGAGTCCGCTCGACGGCTTGCATCTTGCCAACTCGTGTCCGGTTCCATCAGGTTCCCACCGGTTGAAATCAAGTCCGATGCGGTGAAATCATCTGACCGCACGGCAGCTTGACACCAAGCAGGCCTGGGAAAGCACTGAGTGGCAGATGCGGAACATTACATCCCAAATGTGTAAACAAGGCTGCGGTTTTAGATCTTGTTTGGCGCCCTGCTACTCTTGTCAGCAGGATCTGTGTTGGCCTTCTCGCAGCCCAAGCCTGAAGGAAGTTTCCACTGGGGCCAGGCAGGTTTACATCAGCTCCCGCTTAAAAACAAACATGTTAGGTCAAATCCGAAGTGTGTCGTCTGTGCGACAAACGCGTGTCTGTCGGAAAAGACTTTCTCTTAGCTATTCTAGAGCATGTAAACTACCACTCCTCTATCGCCTACTTGCGATTTTCTATAAAAAAACTTAAATCTGTTGCTGTAAGCCGACAACCCCATCAGCCTGCTTGCGAAACCGCTCTTGATATACGTCGGTTGCGGTAAGCGCATTTATACAAGTGAATAAATCAAGTCTTAAGCGGCTGCACCACCTTTTTGCTCGTCGTTATTTCAAGTAAATGTACAAATGCGGTCATTCCTTCTCTACCGCTTTTAGTTCTGAGACACTTGACGCTTGTTTCTGAAACACAGAAGAAAAGAAACCTGCGGAAAAAAGTAGCAGTTAACGCTGCCACTCCCAATGCTCTGATAATTGCGTTGAACCGCTTCTCGAGAAAAATAAACAGACGTATAGTTTTTAGACATAAATGGTGATGCCTCTGAAAGGCAAGTTTCCCGGATGAGAAACGATCCTATTTGGCGATTTTTCAGTTTCTCTCGTTTCGGATCCTCTGAAAAGAATCACTTATAGATTGCGAAATAGGATTGAGAAAAAGCCAAATTTATGATAATGCAGTGCTAGGTTTCTTCTAGTTGCATGGCTTTTTCCATCATTCCTGAGATCATATGATTGGCTTCGATGCAGATTTCCCATTTCTGAGGAATTTGTCCGTAGACTGGGAATTTCAGCAACCTTCGGGGAAAAATCTTGGGTTTTGAGGAATCTAGGGATTTTTTAAAGAAATTGCATTTTTTTGGGAAAAAACGGGGAAAAGTTGCGGTCACATGTTGCCACGTGATGTGCAAATGAAATTGTGATTTTAGTGTCAGTTGCAGGAAAAGGAAGTCTTTCACAATCATATCAAAGGTGTATATTTTTTCTTTATTAGAAAAGCGTTACCTGTACGTTATTAGCATCAGTAAGGAGTGTGTCAAAAGCAGACCCTAATCGTGCTTAGTGGAAAGGTAAAGCCTAATGGTACTTCAGCTTTGGGAAATTTATATTATACTGTGGCATGAAATGTAGTTATCGGAATGTATTGATTTTGCATAATCAAAACGTGATTTAATAAAATTATTGCTTCAGACAGATTCAATAGCAAACCTATCTCATAATTTACCGATAATGGTTCTTGAGGTGCAATTAGGCTATACTTGTGTGTTTGTTTTTTTCTATTTGTCAAGTTTCTAAGTTAGTATATAGTAAACGTGTAGTGCAACTCACCATGGTGCTTGCTGAAAGGTCACAGTAGATGAAGATGTAGATGAAAGTAATATACTGCTTTGTGTAAGTCTAGGGAATTTTTGTGAGATTTTGGGAATTTTAGGTTCAACTTTTGGGAATTTCTAGTCAACAGTTTTGGGAACCCTGCTTCGATGTCATTTTCCTAAAACCCACTTATTCTCCTTTAATTGAATCTTTCTCGCTCCATCAAGCCCAATCAGCAAGTTTGATTTCGTCGGGGTTGAATCGGCGAATGGAATTGCAAAATCTCGGCGTTTGTGACTCATTGCCACGTACGTAAGCGTCAAGGCTGCGTCACTGACGTCACCTGCTTCGTGTCAGAAATGGAAAGAGCTACTGCAAAATACGACACCAATTTTTGCAACCTTAGTAGCCCGCTCTCGCCGCCCTCAAAACGGACGCCACTGCCAAAAAACACGACCGTTTATGTTCACAACATCACAGTGACGAACGACAGACATGCAGTAGCCGTAAGTTTATTCGCAACAGCTCTTTTCTCCTCAGCGTACCTGACACTGTCTCTTCGTGTGCACCACTGCGATCAATGGCTGTTTCGCAACAGTTTATTGTGCGGCCTGAGGACTCATTAGTCAGCCGTGTGTCGAAGCGCTATTGATCACTTTCTCGTACTCTCACATTGCACCCCCAGCCCACATACGGGCATATGCCATTCAGTCGACCATTCATTCTTTCTTCTCGCTTGGACACCTGGCAGAAATTGAGATTCTGTGAAGAAACCTCGCTTTCGACTACAGTGCTTGGTGAAACCAGGCAGCACGCTTGGCTTACTATTATTCACCAATTTTCAGGGTTACTTCTGTAAAATCTGATAACATGCCATTGATCACAAATTTTCATACAAAGAAGTTTTGTTTCATCAGCTTTGTTCACGTTCACAATTTGACTCGCAAACTGCACGTTTTCAAACTAATTGACCATATAAAGGCTGGGCGCTCGAAAAAAGATACGACCTTTTTCCGATGCTCAGTGTGTCGTTCCGGTTCTTGGGCTTGTGGTTGTCTTGCTTAAACAAAGGTACATGTTGAAAAGTTAGCTCGGTAACATGAATTGTTTTTATTTCGTGAGAGGACTTTTTGATCACGAATCCTCTGCTGTTTTTTGTCCACCATGAGGTCTTCAAGTTATGTGGTTGGATGGGAATGCTCAGACCAATACGAATGCCGACATTTGTCTCATTCTTTCGTATTTCACAGAACTGCAGATAGCAACCGTTCTGACTCACATCTTGCGCGCAAGTTAATAGGGTTTTGACTAAAGCATGTTTGCTCGCAAGAACTTGAAATTAACAAATAAATAAACACGAAAACCAAAAACCATTCACAATCAATGCGTGTGCTTGGTGAAATGTTGTGATACTCAACATGGGTGGCGGGGAAGGGCAAAAAAGATTTTGAAATGGAACAGTTTTTGAAGCTTATTTCCTTTCTGTACAGGAAAAGTTGTTTGGCGAAACCATTTTTACAACTCAGCTCTCTATTTCTGGAAAAAAACTAATACATTTTACCAATTTATCAATACACGCCCTATATTGCCTGCGCACTGTGGAAAAACTGGCAACGTGAGGCAAAAAAATCACGCTCAAATATATTTGATATTGCCTTTTCTTATTTTGTACTTGGTTCAGATAAAGAACTGCTGCGAATTAAGAGGTCAGAGGAATTGTTGCAAACTATGAAAAGCAAAGAAAACCAAAGTAGAAAACAACACTTCGGAATAATTCATTACGTGGTGCTGTAGCTGCCTTTACACTGTCTACAGATAAGTGATTGATTGGCGCAGAAATCCTAGTTTATTTCATTGAAGTATTTCTTCAAAAGGCTATTTTTTATCTATCGTTGCTGGTAGCGCATGAATCGCAGCATCGTCCAGGTTGACTCGTTTGTATATGCTAAGTGTCTCTTCTGCCTTTGCTTCCATTAGTAGGCTATTTAAAGAACCTATTTAGTCCAAAATATCGATTATCTTGACGGGATAAGTTTGAGAGCAACGTGCAAACGCTACGTGGGTGTTCGAACCCACTACCCAGGCAAGAATCACTGTAGCAAAACTACTGCATTGCGTTTCTCCTGACTGTGGAAGGTGGGCACATTCGTTAGGTCAGCTTGCAATTCGATACTGTCACAGCCAGCTGACCTGTGAACAGATTTTGACCTGCCTTGCAGTCAGCACTAAATTCACCGAAACACTCGGCTTAAGTGCTACAGAAAAATACAAGCGTCGCTGACATGTTTTGCACAATTTTCTTGAGATAAAAAACCAAACGTTCGTGGCTCCATCGAGCGTCATGAGCATATTGTGTTGCAGTGATGCCAAAATTAACGCTGCTGCGAATATCACGGCTGCATCCACTTCTCATCACAGGTGCGTCGCGTGAAGGTGCGAAGGGCTCACCCTACGTTGGCAAGCACGTATCATTTTAAGCAAACAATCGAGAGGTTTCAGATAAGTTAGCTAAAGCATGGGGAGCGCAAAGCATTCCACTGCAGCAGGCCCGTGATCACGGAAGGGCAATCGGGGCAATTCCTACCGATTTTTTGTGTCCCCAAAATTTTGTTGTGCCGAGAAAAATTTGTTTCAAACATATAATGGAAACAATTTTTTCCCCTAAAAATGTATTTTGCCCCCCAAACCTTAAAACATGGCCTGGGGCCTGCACTGCAGTATACGTTTCTTCTTTAACCCCGGTTGAAAAAGCCACGTTGAAAAGCTGGGTTCAAGTTTGTTTTTTTTGCACTTCGTGAATGTGCACTTAGCTCAGCGCCTCAGCAGGTGAAAATAAGCGTCCAACCGAAGATCGTTTTGAAAGAATTCAAATAACTGAGCTGCCACACATACTCGGCGTGAGGACTCCTCATATTAACCTACTCTTAAATGTAAATTCATCGTCATTCACTAGCGTTTTGTCCGCAGGTCGCTTCAGTCAAACTTATTTGTTCGTGCTCGGGATTGATTTTCTGGAGTTCTCTAATTTCCTATTTTTCTACTTACGTGAAGGTAAATACTGTTTTGATGCAAATAGCTTCTTGTAGGCAAATAAACTTTTCGTATAACCTTGAAAACAAACCAAATTAGGCACAGAAAGGTTTACAAGCGAACCGAAGGTGGGTAATTACGTTGCAAAGCATTCCTTCCGGCACAATTGTTCTCACTGCAATTATCCGTAATTCTGAAAGTCGTCAAAACTATGAAGAAGTGGACGTCCTGACATGAGCTTGTAAAATACGTTAATGGATTGAAGAGCACGTACTGTAACTAACGTTTCTTGAAAATGTGCACAAATATATGTAGTTAAAATAATGGCAGAGGTGTGGGTGCACACTCTTTGAAGCCTTTTTACGAGAAATCGATATCCTATTAAAAATTTGCTGATCGATTCCTTGCTTACAACCATCGTGGAAAGTACATACTTGAATAGAGATATGTGCAAGTTTGAATCATCGCAAAAAGACG
>JGI24021J15306_10001672_pt1 | contig 22339 bp, 18 predicted proteins | sample Ectturendosymbi1_FD_15306 | JGI IMG/M metagenome (IMG submission 15306) | reverse complement strand
GGACAAAACCGAATGCAATGCGAATCGAGGTCATGCGCGGACACACGAAATCCCTTGACGCGAATGACAAGTTGATACAAACCAGATCTCATGAACGGGATACAATAGCGAGTAGGAAACGGCAAGTCGTAATGCGAAAAGTTAAATCCACTATAAATGCAATTTGAGACCATTGGAGTTAAAGGCGATTAAAGAACTTCGTTCATTGTCAGACATATTGTTTATAAAGGCCGATAAAGGGAACATGACAGTTTTTATGAAGAAACAAGATTATGACGAGAAACTCTTTAAAATGCTAAGCAATGATGAAACGTATGAAAATCTTAAATCAACGCACTCATTCATGGTTATCGCATCTTCCATTCGACAACAATTCACTACTCACTGTGTTTGTGAAAGCATGTTTAGTCATAACTGATAGACAATTTGCCATCTCTAGTGTCGCTTTATGAACCCTAAGCACTTCCCAAAGGGCACGGTCCCCACTTTAAAAATTGCTGGCCTGCACTGACCAAGAACAGGGATCCAGCAGTTGAACAAGTATTTGTAATGAGATGATGCAACTCTTAGTGGCTATCTTTGTCACTACCACTGCCATACATTTATAAAACTTGCACAATTTTATATTTGTTGTTGTGATTGTATCACCGAGCATGTATTCTTGGCAGAGATAGAGCAAAATGAAACAAGGTTAAAAGCTGAAATAGCGTTTTTACCGTACAAATTTCATAATGGCGCAAGCCAGTATCTTTCATGTTAAACTGCTTGTATCACTATCCATTTGGTAGGTCTTGCAAATGCAGTTTCCATAAAATGTAAGTTTTTTATATGGAAAAGATCCGTGTAAGCTTTACCCATTTCAGGAAAAAGAAATAATGTGGAAATATTAAAAAGCATTAATTTGAGTTACACTTTCATCGTTCCTCATTTTCTTTTCCTCATGTCTTCCAATCGCTACGGAACATTTACAGATGAGTAAGTTATACGTAGAGTTATGTTTTTGTTTGAAAATGCGTGTTAAATATTTTGTAAAGAAAATTTGTATTAAACCTGAAATGGCGCTTTAACTTGTATTAAATTTTAAACTTTTTAAACAATCACCCAGATTTACGACTACGCGTTATTGTCTACTTAAAGTGTACGACAATCAAAGGTAGCTGTAATATTAAGCATATATGAATTGCTCTTTTCTTTGTTTCACATGAAAGAGTGTTGATAAATATGTAAAATAAAAACTAAGTTGAAAGTATGAGTATAGCTGTTTGACGATTAAAACTTGCAAGCGTGTCTATTTTTCATAGTTATAGGCCACAAAGACTGAGATCATTGTGGCCTATAACTATGAAAATTTTTTTTAACACGACGCACTTTTTATTGACACTGCATTAACTTGAGATGTGGTCATGCAAATGTTTCTGCACTGCTGTAGCTTCGTAAACCCTGGTGGCGCTGAATTATGTCTTAGCCCCTCAGCAAGCACTGTATTGGCAAAACTTTGAAGTAAATGTTCACTATTCTCTATTATTTTTTACTGTATTATATTTGTACACTAAACGAATCAGTACAACTTTTTGTGTGTTGCCTTGGTGAACTCTGCCAGTACAAAACAATGGTTTTGTCACACTTATTTTCAAACATTTTCTTCCATTTATTTTGTAGGTTTATAATGTTCTCCCAAGAGCTTGTCCAGTCGCATGCTACAGAGCATATTCAACCAATTGATTAGAAAATTCCAGACGTTTTTCTAGAGTAGAGACTTCTTTAAAAATAACAAGCTTTCGCAGTGTTCTGCGTGCATACAATTCAAACCTTCAGCGATCATCTTTCTTTCAATTACAAAATACGAATCGAGTGATTATGTTATCCAAGTAACAATAGCAATTTTTAAGCTACGCTCTGATCATTATTTTTATCAGTGTTGTCTTCTGGGATTGTCCAATATTCATTCAAGGTAATCCTGTGACCACCAACCTTAATCTGTTGTCCTAAATATTCGTGGTTGTCTTCTAACCAATGCCCTTATCAATGGGATTGCGATTCTGACAATCACATGTCAGTACTACCAGTTATACCACTGTTTTATTTTGAAAACCAGCACAACAACAATATTCAAATATTCTTGTGGAATTTCGTCAGGCAACAAACCGAAAATTGAAAGATAACCAAGAAATAAATTAACACTGTAATCAGCCAAGGTAAAATGATCAGCAAAAGTATCGTCCATACCTGCAGCACGATCCAGAAATAATTGTATGTGTTAATTTCAAATCATTCACTGTTGCTCATAAAATTAACAATCGTTATCAACTTTTCATCAGAAAAGTTGTTTAGCGTAATGCTGGGAAGTCTAGTAAAAAGAGAAGACAATTCTAACTACGGCTTTCTGGTCGTGCTAAACTCAAAAAATAATTTAACGTGCTGAAAGTTGCAATTATATTCATTTAGAAGTCAACAGAATATTTTAATCCAACATGCGCTTGTACATGTCAGTTTTCTTTATAATGTTGACTAGATTTTGGATTGATTGAGGTCATATTTTATTGTAAAAAAGCAACGATACCTGAATTAGAACACACCACACTGAAATTAATGCCTTTTGGCGTTTAATTCTTCTATTACATGAGGCTTGTCTTTCACAGAAATATTGATGAAGCTTTGACAGATCTCTTGGATGAAGAACCAGAAAGATATTTTCGCTGCAAATTACATATTTTATGGTGGAACAAGGGCAGAGCTATTGTCTTGGATGGGCCACACACTAAAAGGCGGATCGAGCTTCCCAACAGAGAGAGCTTGGGACAAACTTTCGATGGCGACATAGCAGTCGTTGAGGTTTGCTGGTAGTTCTTTATCGTTGAATCTGTCACATTTTGGATTTCAAACCTATTTCTGACCTACATTACAGTTACACGGGGCATTTAAAGAGAATGAACCATCGTTTGGAAAAGTCGAAGGAGTTATAGAAAGGTATTGTGGAAAGTGGTGTAGTGGGTGGGAAGGAGGATGATAGAGAATTTTATTCCCCGGTGTTTTGAGGAACGGATGGCATTACCTTAGTTTTTGTGTGGTAATGGTTAATTTTTATATTCATTTATTGCAAAATGTTCAACACAAATATTCTTATCCATTTCGGCTGTAGCATAGCACATCCGTTTTTAACAATGCGTTGCTCCACTTCTAGCTTTGGTACTATCTCTCTTATTGTAAACAATGTCGAGTTATTTGCCATCACCAGCAAAGACTTAATGAAGCATTGTCCATTCTGCAGATGCCAAGATGTTGGTTATCAAATGTTTATTTGCAAAACTGACAAAAACAGTACAAAGCTCATGTGTCCCGTTGATTCAAGGAGCACAAAAATCAAAGTTATCACGCACAATGGCTGGGACAGTGATAACGATATGGTTTCTCTTCTTCAATTTACGGATAATTACTCAGGTGAGGCAAGAAATAGGTATGGATTTTGTACAATTTCAAAGAGTGGTTTGTAACTTTTAGGTCCTTTCATAGTCTAAAATGACAATGACAACAAACTTCTTACCTTTCCTGGAACAAAATTTCAAAAAAGCAATGTCACTTACCATATCGCATATGCAAATTTATCAGATTTTGAAAAGGAGCAATGTTCTCATAATGAAAATCACGGCTAATGAAAACGATATCAAAGACATATTACAAATGTTTCGATAACCCCTGTTATCATCATCAGTGCATTGCACATTTGTTTCAGAATGAACACTTGCGCTGTGCTTAAAAAACAGTACTATTTGAAACGTATCGTATATAGCACTGAAATTGTTTTAAAACAGCTCCGAACGATGTTCTTTCTGTAAAGTTTACTATTTATTTTGATCTTATTTACAACATTTGAAAGCGAAGAATCTACCACCAAATCGTCACGCATGATATAATCCTGTGACAAAATTCGCATCACCACTAAAAATGAAACCAGCAGACAACACACCATCGAAACATAAAGCGCTCTTTGCTCATAAATCCAACTTTGAGGAAGCAAGTTTTGAAAAGTCTCGGCTTTTAATCACTGCACTGTCAGCTTTATTTTGATTATAGCGTTTATAGTGAAATGGTAACGAATTTACGAATTATGGAAGCAATGCATTTAATACTTTTCAGCAATATGTGGCTGTCATACTCGCACCCTCTTGCGAAATTTCCACGTCCCCCACTTTAAGAACCCAGGCTTTATAGAGAGAATCAAGTGATATTTTGAAGACAACTAGTCGCAGATTAACAATAGGCTAGCAGTAGGAATTGGTCAACCAACAAAGGGGAGAAAAGAGATAGGATGTAAGGCCTTAAGATAACGATGACATTTCTTCAGCTCACTCTCTCGGCTTACTCAACTTAGATCTCACGCAAGTCTCCATCATATCCATGCAGTATGTGTTAGAAGCCTAATACGAAGAAGCATCTGGGTACAGCATTTTTAACAACAATTTAACTTTTGTACTGTAATTTCACTCTTTGGATGACCCCTGCCTTGGATGCCCGGGGCCGTTGCCCTGTTCACCCCCTCTCTGCACGCCATTGCATGGAAACGATACAAAATGCTGCATTATTGTGAAAATATAGTGTTTGTGGATATGACAGAAAAGTTCTAAGTTTGGTAGAAGAGTTGCCGCGGCAACGATGGGTTTGCTCTGACAAAATTTCAAACGGAAAAGCATTTTACAGGTCTCGTGCTTTGGTTACTTGAAACATCAGCAAACGAAACGTTGCAACGTTGCCGCTTAAGCCTTAAGATGGTGTATTAGATAAAGCTGCTTCTTGCAGACGGCCTTGTATTTGAAAGTTGAATATTTAAAACTGTCTGTCATCAAGGTTTGGTTTAACCTCAGGTTCAGGTGTTTTCTGCAGGCAGCTCTGAGTTTTGACCGACATGTGTGGATTGTTCGTCAAAGGCTGTTTATATTGTCTTGCACGTAACCATAGGCAGGGCCGGCTGGCATGGGGAATGCCAGTGAGTTTGTGTGAGAAGTGCTGAAATTTGATTCAAGCTGCGTTTTCCTGAGATAAGTCGAAATTACAATCTTGCAAAATAAATTTAAAGCTTTCTTTTCTACTGTACAAAATATTTCTCACCATTAGCTAGACAGCTTGCAATGCACATTGCTTTAATTAAAAAAAGCAAACATCAATGGTTGAGGATAAGCTTTCGATCACTAATATAAGTAGTAATAGAAGCGGTTTACGACCAAGATAGTACGGAGTTTCGAAGGAGCAGCCAAGATTTCCCTTGCCACATACCCACGACCCATACTTTTCATAATTTTGCATTATGATGTCATTTTCAATATTTTTGATATTGTTTGACATATTTGATTGTTTTGATGATTTTCATATGTTTGTTAGTTTTCGTGTTTTTCATTTTTTATCATTTTTACATTTTTGCGTTGTGGTGATATTTTAACTTTTTAAACTATCATTTCTTAACCTTTTCTCTGAGTGTTGGCTAGTGCCCCCCTTCAGATTAGCTTAGCCTCCCTGACTGAAATCTCTAGTTACGCTACTGCAAACAACAACTTGAACTTTGAAGTTCTTTGTGAAGAGCCAAAATCAATGATAACGGTTCGTGGTATTTAACAGGCTCAATGATAACGATACATGGTATTTGACAGGTTTGTGTACCCCTGAAAATAGTCAAATTATACCTCAAGGAGCAATGATTCCGGTTTAAGAACCATTCGTCTGAAGAATGTCTGACCTTCTAACTCAACATTTGCAAGGGTCTTTTCTCTTAGAAAAAGTTTCTAACTAGATTAGATCAAAAATGTGGATATGTATAGAGGATGTTCCAGAGCTGGATTTTCCCCTTTTTAATAAATGTTTCGGCCGTGGATTGCATTTTTATGCTGTGATAAAATGCAGAAATGAGGATAAAAATACTACCAAGGCAGCTTTCTCCTGTAAAAAAAACGCTCAAAGAGAAAGATCTGCGAGATCTTGGAAATCACACTCATACAGTTGATATAAACTAGGATGTAAAATAGAGTAATATACATTTACGTAGTTCTACCTAAACTTTGCGTGGTGGAGGTGGAAAGTGGAATATATCTGTTTCACAAAACGGCCATATCAACGTGAGAAACTCTTATGAACAGCACTGACCAAGACGAGCCAAGACGGTCTTCGTAACTGCATTTTCACGATGTAAGTGGTCTAAACTGGACGATAATGCTACGTCTACTGAAACAGCCTATTTTTCATTCACTGACATTTTAGGCAGGTTGAAACTGAAGAAAAAGGTGAAAGCAGAAGACAACAAACTGTTTTGTGTCCGATGCTTAAAATGGAATCAAGGACAAACCTTTCCACTTGGATATGCTGAAGATGTTTATTCTTTCAAGGAGCCCAGCACTTACAAAAAGATTTTCAATGTGCCCGGGCCGTTTCCGTAAGCTCATAGCTCTGCTTATTAATATGTTTTGTTTGCGCAGAGGTTTTATCTAGTTTATTTTAATCCTGTAGATCCTTCATCAGAGAAGAAGCTGAGTTTCTTAAACCTCATGAATCCAGTCGTTGCAAGGATGGTACGCACCTGTATACATTCACAGTTGATGAAGCAAACACTAAAGTTTTTGACGACGCTCTTAGCATACAGAAATGTTTGAAGCATGATGGCTGCTGGGAGGTTAGATAAATGTGATATACACATCCTTTATGAAAGCTATAGCTTTTGTCCAACTCATTACCTGATATAAAGAGAGTGCATTTTTATAAAGTGTGATTCTGCACAATATTGTGGCCAATGTACAGTAGATGCTCAATTCTCCTATACACTGAAATTTGTTTATTGTCTTACTTATGCCATCTTATGCCATTGCAAAGAGACTTGTTCTTCAATAAAAACTGCAATTAACGTTATAGGTAATTTTCAAATGTTTTTGTTTCGTAGAGGCTTATGCAACAAAACGTTGTTTTTTGTTTAAATTGACGTAATTTCAAAATTCTTTGATAATTTCATTGTACTTATAAAATCACATACATGTATTTTGATTGAGACACCACGAATCATAATAAATATTAAAGCATGTGTATAATTTAGGAAACGTTGTTTTGTGTATTATGCTCAAGCAACTTAAATCAACCCCATACAGGTGTGGATACATATAACAAACCTTGCATCAATCATCTCGAGAGAGAGTGGAATTGATAATGAAGCAAAAATGCGAGGAGTAGCTTTTTATGGATGGTCAAAAGGTGCGTCAACTGCATGAAAGGCCATGCAGTCTGGCAGCTCATTTTTACTGGATATTTCCAATTCATTTTTCATTCCAGCTTAATGATTTACCGATATAACGGTGGTTAGTTTGGATTTTTAGATAGTACTGATTTTTTTGTTTCTACAAATGAGAATAATTAAACAACCAACTATAAACTTCCTGATAGTTCATCAGCAATTGTCTGGTCTTGACCACGGTGAACATCTAACGGTGATGAACCTCATTTCCAAAAGAATCAAATTTTAAAAAGAATCACCCTTATTTAATAGTTGTCTCAGAAACATAGAAACAATATTTTCTTGCAATCTTTACAGGTTCACAACAAGGTCTTATGGTTCCCAAAGAAGTTCTTTTACAATGTAGTCTAACAGAAAAAAATGAAAGACTTGCCGTATCAGCAGTGTTTCATTCAAGAAGGATATTTGCCGAAGGTTTGATTTTTTGGGTGACTGTACATGCATCTGAACTGAAACATAGGCCTACTGCTTAATTTGTTGATAAGCATGTCTTACAATTCAGGTGATTCTTCTGCAGTCTTGTTGACGAAAATCAAAATATCAAGGAACTTGTATTTTGGGGAAGTCCAGGAATACATATATATGCGCAACAGCCAAGATTTTAAAACAGGAACAGCTATGAATATATCTCAGCAGATATGTAACTCTTCAAACACTGTTGAATTTTGTAGTTTACACAACTTCAATAGTTTTGATAAATTGTAACTTTTTTACTTTAGACCAACTTTGGAAAGTGTTTTGGAAGTTGAGAATCGCTCGTCTTGGCACAACTGCTCTTTATCATCAAATGAATTTGTCAGATTATTGCGATATATCAAACAAAATTCTCTCTAAAGTTCTAATTGAGGAAGCCATGATAACAGCAAACAGAATTTTTGCCAATTTTCTTTGCAACAAGGTAATAATACGCGGGAGCGTTGTCTTCATTTTCATTTCTAAAACAAGTATTTAAATGTGCATTTCACCTTGACTGCAATGAATTTTTAAAGTCGATGGAATTTATCGGAAGATGTCAAGAACCACCCAGTTCAGTTGTTCAAAACTCGAGTGCTTCTGGTATTTGGCACGCTATGGGTTTGTCCATTTACCAATCATCATGCTTCAAAGAAGTAGAAATTCCCGAATGCAGGAAAAAACAGGTAAGTAAATTGTTCATCTTAGTGTACACTCTATTAATATTGCTGCTTTGTTACAAGTAACGCGTGTTCTAATCTAGAGTGTAATCCTAACAATTTCATCCACTGAGCATTTACTTGCATTACGAGCATTTACATAAAGTTTGAGAATTAGATTTATTTCATTTTAAGCTATGAACAAATTTGAGGGAGTTTAAAAGAAAAATTTATCCAAATGATACATTTGTAAACAACCGAACTGACGCTCCTTGTTGGTTTGAATGTTTTATCTGGGTAACTGAATATATCAAAGACGACATTTTGTTTTTGCAAAGTATATAACACCAAATTACTCCTTTCAACTATGTCAGTGGCTCTTAACCTTTTTTTTACATATTTTACCCTTTCATAAAACAAGATTAGCAGGTTCACCCCCAATACACTCAATGGTGCTCATTTATTGAAAATACAAATGATTTATATAAATTGACACTTGCTGCAATTTATGGTTCAGTAAATTCACCCCATTGGAAGGTGAAATTTACCCCCAGGGGTAAATTTCCCCAGGTTAAGAACCACTGATCTATGTGATGCTGTCGCATTAGCATGATTTTGGCCTGTGCAAATTCACAAAGTGGCAGACCGTTTTGATAAACCAGTTACTCAAGGTGTGATGCTATTTTGAATGAGCTTCATATTACTTTTAAAATATTCTAGTGACATAAATCTAAAAATGAAAGGTTTTGGCTGATTGAATTCATTGCAAACCGAGCATTTCTGGCAAAGCAGTAAGGTCTGTTTGAACATGTCTGTGGTATCGCACGTTTTCGTGAAAAATAAGTACGTGTAGACAAGGATTCAGCAGATTTAATATATTCCGCATTTGTTTCGCTTGTGTTAATACAAAAAAGTCTTCTACGGTACATGATTTATTCCTTCAATAACAGTGTTTTCAATAAACTTGATTCTGGTTTCTTGCAAATTTTTGTTAACGTTTGCATTTCATTGCGACATCTCTGCAGTAAATAATCGCCGTCAAATAAATGACAATGCTTAAGACCCAATTCCTTTTGTTAAACTCGGTCAAAAGGTTTTAGTNGCAAACTACGAGCCCATTGTGGGTATTTTTGGGAAAATATTTATTACTTTTGTAACTTATTTGCCCGCGATATGAATCACAATTTGGAAATGCTGTGTTGGAAATGTAATGTACATTTTCGAAATGCCAGCTCCCTTGCACAAATATAAAGCCCCCTACTGAAGACGTTCTGGCCGGTGTTCTGATGTGGGGTAGACCCTGACCTTGAGTTTGAAGTAAGAGAACTTATTGACGACTTCAAGCGGTGAATGTTTGATGAAAATGCATGGTTGTTGGGGCGCTCCAAGTGACATTACGACAGTTGTCCGCAAGATGAAGGTCACGCCACCGTCAGCGCAGGTCTGAGCCAAGAGATCACACAGGTTTTGCAGGTGCGTCTCAGAGTAAGCGACTAGAGCAGTGCTACCGACTTACAGCAGTTCGCCAATCAAGTCTACGCCTGGTTTTAGTTTTAGCGCGTAGCCGGGAAATGTTGAACTATCCGCCGATTCTGTGCGTGTGGAGCATGCCTCCGTGTTCCTCGTGGATGAAGAGAGCCGAAATGAAGATGCCAAACAGCGTGAAAGGCAGGATGCGGTCTTGTTTGACCTCTTCGCAAATCGGGAAAGTTGCGGACTTGGATTCTTTGAACTGGACTGTGGCCGTCATGTTGTCGTGGTAAGCTATAAGAATGGAAAGTAGCGTTTCGAGGCAGCCCAGCAGTTCGAGACTCTATCAGCGATCTTCCGAACTCTGAGCAAGAGAGAACGAGTATAAACCTTACTGGCAATGTACAGAATCAAAATGCTACGATTGTTGTTGAAGTCCTTGCAACCGCCCGCGCCGTATGGACAGTAATAATGTTAGTGTCTCTGAAATTGACGGATAGGCAGCACGTTATCCAGAAGTTCATGAATATGTGGAAGAGAACCATACACAAGAGTGTATCGTCGCTTTTGAAAATCCTGATGCCGTTTTTTCCTGGGGTTGCCTATTCTTGAGACTTCTGATTGCAAGTTTCATTTATATGGTGACGGAGCTGCCCAGTTTTTGAAGGATAGGCAACTTCGGTCGAATAGCGGGCACATCTGGAGTAGGCGCTGTCCATTTCCGTTCATTTCACTTTCACCAAAGCGTTCTATGACAGAGCTCCAAGAATCGTGCCTTGAGGTCTCGCAGAAACGCTATGTTGTGACCAGAGGGAATAACTGACAGAGGATTACGGAACTGCTGATAGAACACGTCCTTATCGTCGTCAGACGCCAGAAGCCACGACGCGGATGCTGAGATAACCGTGATGTATTAACCTTTAGTGGCATTCTGATCGCGAAACTTGGCTCTGTCCAAGCAAAATAACCACATAAAAAGGTGACAGCTGTCGTCCATAAGGTATTACAGTTGTTGTGGAATGAAAATATGAGTGACTTTTGAAAACGATGATGGAGTTTTCNCCTTGCACAGACATATTGTTGGGGAAGCCTGTGCTAGAACTCAACATCCGTGTCCTCATGTTGGACTGGAACCTCACCAAAGACATTCATGATTTTTTTTATATAACATACGTTTCGGAAAGCTCTTTCAAATGCTAACTTATTTTGCAGGTTGACCTAAAATCGATATCTGTGCGGGAGAATGTGAAAGATGCAATTTGCAAAGAAATTGATGCTGGACATCACGAAACTGCCATATTGCTGATGTGTTGTGATGATCTTCACCCATCATTTCTACCCGGTGTTATGAAGTAAGTCACCTTGTTTTGTTTCAGCTTAGAAAGTATCTGTTAGCACTGTGAAACTCATGCTATTACGTAACGTATGTTTTATATTTGAAAACTGTGCTCCTCTTGAGATGGAAAACAACCGCAAAAAGTTCTACCAATTCACAAAAGTTGGCAAATCTTATAACTGTGCCGAATGTATGAACTTTGAAATGTTTTCAAAAAACCCAAACGATCAATTAATTTGTAGAGGGTCAATATGTAATGGCCTGGTTGGTGTTAAATTTAGGGGGTCATCTTCAGACACCAGCTAATGCCATAAATATTTTGTTTGTTTTTTGATTTCACACTTGACTTATTCCGCACACTTAACACGATGTACGAGTTACGTTTGCTGAACAAATCACGTATCTTACTCTACTACTTCATGCCTCACTGAAGAACCATAAAATGCTAGACAAGTTATCAAACGATATAGTTATCAAATGATGCAGTTGACTTTTTCCATGTTCGCGACTAGCATCTTAAGCTTCTTTTCATACTATTAAATGATTTCTTTGTCAATTTCCATCGCATTTTTTAAAGTGATGCTGTTCGATAGAGTATGCAACTGTCGGCTCCAATCTGGATGAGAAGTGCCATTGGTTTGGGAAACTTTGAGCGTCAACCGTTTGTGTTTTGAGACAACCACAAGTTTAAGAAAACTTACTCATTTTTTCAACCATGTTTGTCGGTGGTTAATATGTCCGCAATGGCTTACACTCAAACCCAGCAGTAAAAAAGGGACACTAAAGCACAATGTTTCGCTTTTATGTGCATGAAACGAATATAAGCGCATACCTCTTAATTTGGCAGTCAGTAAGGAAGACTAAATCATATAGAAATCACTGATAAATCGAGCAAAAAAAGGAAAAATGTCCAAAATAGCGACAAAACAATTGCTAAAATCTGGAATTGTTGAACAGAAATGGTAGGATTGTGTCATCATCAGTTGGCATATAAAATTCAAGAGAAATTATTAAACGCGCAAAATCTCTTAATTCTGCTGACTTGTCAATTAATACCGATCAGTTTCTCTTAATAAACAACGGGTTAGCAAATCAATAACTGGTAAATATTAGCAAAATAATTTTACGTTAAAAAATCTGTCAGCTGAGTTGGGTAAAGAAATGAAAGGTTAAACTTCGCTTGTTTTAATATTCAGTTTCGCGAAAAATTAACTAGCTAGAGCAGTGGTGGCGAACCTACGGCACGCGTGCCAGAGGTGGGACTCATAGCCCTCACTGTGGGCACGCGCACCGTCGCTTCAGTGCAGAGTTTGTTATCGGAAAGGTAGAGGGATACGAGGCCAGGTTGATCCAAGATCGGGACAACCGCCTGAAAAGACACTGCTAAGGCGCGGAGGACCATGGTTACTCTCCCTGCTCTATACTCAGCATGTAACGTCAGAGGTGATATCCTTTGGTAACATTACCGCTAGTTATAAAATAATTTTTTGTAGCACTGTTTTGGTTTTGGACGCGAGATTATGATGGACCTTCTTTGAACGAAGAGTATAGCCAGAACACTAGCAAGCAACAATATACCAAACGTTTCACTTTATTCTTAAAAGCATTTTCAATGTTAAAACCTACTTCCTTGTACATCAAGCTAAACAAGTGGTTCTTAATCGGGGGGAGTGCCTCCCCAGGGGTCTCAAATTTCCAGGGGTGAGCGAGCCCTTACGCGCTCTGCAACATGCAAAGTTTTATCAATAAATTTGCTCATAATTACACTTGTTTTCACAACTAATTCAAAGTCATGGGACTTGAAACAAAGGAAAATCACTTAAGGGAGGCGTGGCAGAGAAAAGGTTAAGAACCACTGAAGTAAACTGTGGACGAGGCAAGCAAGGACGATATTTTCATATTATTACATCACGATAACCGATTACACAAAATGAAGTTTGCGAACAGTAACATTGGAGAGAATAGCAACTTTGGAGTTTTTTTTCTTCTGATGAATGAAACTGTACAGTAGACAGGTAAGAATTTATCGCTTTGTATCTTCTGATTAAACGAAACTATTTTTAAACTTAGGTGATTATTACGAGTACAGTCTCCAGTTTGCTACAGTACAGACTGTCCAGCGTGTACACAGTGAGCACAATTTTACCGGATCAGGACTTTTCGGTCTGAGCCGTTTCGATCACGGGACGTTTCGGTCTGGGGACATTTCGGTCACGACATTTCTGCACATAAATAACTGATTACATTTGTTTGTTGAAATGATTATATAGGCAACAACAACAACAGCATCAAAAATCTTTTTAATAATGTCAGACGAATTAAGCTGAAATCCTTTTCAAACACTACTCAAGTTAAATCAAAACTAATAGCACTCAGTTCACAAAAACAATTACGAATTGCCTGCCAGGCCCTGACAAATTTTCGAACAATTTTACACAGCCAAGCCTCTGTAAGCATCTTAATGACAAAGAAAAATATTTTCATCACAGAGCTGAATCTGCTCTGCAGCGTAACAATTACGAATGGCGCGAAAATTTGTACTCCCTTCGTTGTATGTGGTTTTCAGGTAATTACAAAAATGTTACGGGTCTTTGTTTATGAACTTCAAGCGCTGTAAACCTCTCAACAAGTGCCAAAGCTTGTAGTAAATGATTGTAAAATGAGTGGCACAAGAAATAAAGAACATAATTCATTTTGAAATACCATTTCAAGATCATGAACAATACAAAGTGGGCCGCACCAAACAACGCGACGGTCGCAGGTTCGACATGTCTGCTCTAGTGAATAATGACGCTAGTTTATATTTAACGATAAGCGTATGTTGGGTTTGATAGGGTTAATTATAGAAACTTAATCTTCAAAACAACAAAAAATCACCATTCAAGACAAACAATTCTATTTAACCCCTTCTTTTTCCTAGGCCCGCAGTGCTCTCCCAATTTTTTAATTCCACAATCGCCACTGGACCTTTCCTTATTCCACGTGCATGTGGCTGCCTAGTAATGGACGGTAAAATTTTCAGCTGATAGCTGCTGAACAGTAAATTGGTGTAAAATCAGTTATTCATTCTACACGAAAATCTTGCATGTTGTTTAAAGAGTGATTTTTAACTGTCCTAACAAATTTTTTGATGAATTTAACATTATTCAGAAACTTTTTTTTCAACCTATTTGAGCTAGTTTATAAATCTAAACACTGTTTTTTTTTAATTTTGTTCCTTACGTTTTTTCAGTTACAGGTCTATGCAAGAAAATGCTGGAGACTTTGTTCACAGAATGAAGGATGACTGCTTGCCTCACTTTTCTTTGAAAGCACCGTGCTATTTGAAGAGCACGTCACCCCTGAGGAATTACGTGGACCTTGTTAATCAAAGGCAGATAATTGCTGCCGTTGAAGGACGACAATCACAAATACCATCTGATTTGATTTCTCAAGCTAGTGAAATCATGTAAGCATGTTGCTTTTCACCATAAAGCGTCAGAAACATTTCGTATGTGTTTCTGAAAATATCGCGCTTGTCAACATCCAGTCCCATTTTTGAGTGAAATTTTTTCAAGAAATGTCTAGTGTTCGCTGTTTGCTCTTGCTAGAAATACTTAAATAACGAGATCGCCTTTTTTGAAAAAGAGCTTGAGATAAAAATCTAGTAAAAAAGGGATAAAATTGTATTATGTTTAATTGATGTAGTGAAAAGGGTATTGTCCGAAAGAAACTTAGGATATCTGAGATCAGATCTACTTGACCTTGTAAAATAAAAATGGACGTTTGGATACTTGCATTGCAAGAAGCAGACACAACGTTTTTTTTAACCAACCAAAAGTTTTTTAAAACTTCTCATACACTGCAACATATATTTTTGCAGAATTGTCTGCTGAAACTAACAATTTATAAAAAAAAAACAAGCGAAAACTTTAATCGAATGGTGTCCATATAATTCTTCGAGATGCTATCTTTCTTTAACAAACATAAGGTTCTTTGAACCTAAATGTTCTCTAGCTTTTCCTCAAGCCGTATTAATGGTCTTTCTCTCTGGTCGTTTGCATTTTTTCTGTTCTTATTTGAGGCTAAACGACAGTCAACAGTTCGGTTTAGTTGGTCAGTAGAAAAAATGTTTGTCTAAGCAAGATATTGAAGTGCCATTCAAGATTGCATTCATTCATAAAAACTGCATTTATCTCAAGCTGAACTTAGATTCCGGGCTAATAACCTTTAGATTTTTAGGAACAATCAGAAAATTGACTTGGGTTACAAAATTTTTCAAGTAAAACATTTACAAAAATTTGCTTTATCGTACTTTGTATCTTTTCAATCCTTTCAGAGTCTGGTGTTCAGCTTTCATTCTGACGCTGCCATAAAAATTTTGTGTCTTTGTTTTGAAAGACATTTGATTATTAGTTGAAACGTGGTTGAACAAGTTTTATGTGTTCCAATTCGGATAACAACTGGTTTAAAAATGCCCAGCTGTTTATAATAGAACGATAATATGCAAGAGATAATAAGTGGATGTTTATAGCAAAATCCTATTCAAAACAACGGAAATTAATGGACTCAGCTACGTATAAATCAAACAAAGTAAAAATGCGCATTGCATGACGCAGACGATGGAAACATCGGTTATCGCAACGTCAATTATGGCTTCATTCAATTCATTAATTTTTTGCTATGCCTTATTATAAACAGGCAATATTTTTATATAAATCTTCACCCAACCATCGGTTTTCAAATAAAACTAATTTGTTATGTTTTTTTCAGTGGCGCGTTGAGGGTAAACATAGATGAATATATTTTACGCAACGTTTGGTTGTTAGACGCGAGGAAGGTCTTCCTTCTAAAGCTGTGCTAGAAGCTGAAACTGCTGCAACCTCTCCGTTGGCGTTGCGTTGAATGTGCGATTCACCACGAACGGGATGTTCGCGAAGAATACACCCATATATATGTGGCATAAACAAACAATCAGAGAGTGATCATGGCACGTGAACTCTACTGTTGTTTGCTGCCACAGTGTGAAGCTTTGCGCACATGCCACTCGGGCTTTCCGATCGCAACTAAATGGTGCTGTGACCAGGATGTTAAGGTCGTGCGGGGTTCAGCCTTCACAGAAAAAACGTGCGATCGGTGCGATTCATTGTAAAAAGGAGGGGATGTTGCAACCTCTCCGTTGTCGTTGCGTGAAATGTGTGATTCACCACGAACGAGATGTGCACGAAGAACAATACCATGTATATCTGGCGCGAACAAGCAATAATAGAGTGATCGCGGCGTGTGATCTCCACTGTTGCTTGCTGCCACAGTGCGAAACTTTGCGCACTTGCTGCTCGGGCTTTCCGATCGCAACAAAACTATTCCTGAAAGTATGCATAAGCAAACTCACATTGAAAGATAGCAAAATTCATATTGCTGAATGATTTTATTACTTTGAAAAACATTGGTAAATATGAATTTTCCATATTGGTGCTTGCCCAATAAATAAATTTCGTATCGTTTGTCAACTTGGTATGTATATGCTCATAGATATAAAATGATTCATATGATGTTGTCAGTGGTACTCACAGCTAGGCACAGTCATGAAAACGCTTGGATGACGCCCAACTAATACGAAATCATGTCTTGCTGCAGTCCAAAGATGTAAACAATAAGTTGCTGTTCAGATTTATACGAATTACAACATGGTTATAGCAGATATTTGGATGCTTCATCATAAAATCAAGGAAAACTTGCCGTTTTTCTGAAAACCAGGCAAATGGCGTTTCTGTGATTTAATTCCTCTGGTTGTACCACTAATCATAGCGTATGTTACTTTTACCGTTAATCTTTTTTATACAAAATGTTGGATCTCATGGATTCTTCATTCATTTTTACAAGCTGTATTGATTTTTACAAACCTGGTGTACAGTATGCTCGTTTAAAAAATATTGCTGTCAGCACAATGTTTCTAGGTGCACAAAAAATTTTGCCAAAAGAGAAAAGCAAGTTGATGAATACCAAAGTGCTTTGGATGATTTCAAGTTATGTTCAGCATTGGATGGGCAAAAGTGTCATATGCTCTCAGCCAGCGTTATCGAGGTATGTATAATTCGTGTAATCAAACACGTTTAAACTGTAAACCTTTGGATCGGTTCAAGTTCACTGAAAAATTAACTTGTTTCTGCTATTCAAGGACTTGAAATTTGTTTGCAACGCGTTTTAGCTTACAATTCCATGGAAATCCCTATTAACTTAAGGGTCAACCTGGTTGTTGCAGGAGCGCCGGTCAGTCTCCCAATTAAGCGATCTGATGTCTTGAGGTAGTTGCTCAGTCAAATCACAGCGAAATAAAGGCTCTCACCACTTTGTTCGTTAATAATTCTCCAGTAGCACTTTACGTTTGATTGCTTCCTTTGATTATTATATTCAGATATATAACAAGCTCTTCAATACATTTGAATGTGACGTCACATACAGTAAAGTTAAACAGTTCGGTGTAGACCAGTGGTTTTCAACCTGGGGTCGCGACCCCCGTGTGGGTTGTTTGCCTTTTTCTAGAGGTCGCGAGAGCTTCTGATNAAAATATCCATAATTACTTCTACGAGGTACACTTTATATTTCGTATGTGGAACCACTTTTTGCCGTAGTNCAGTTTTTTAAAGGTGTTTTAGGGACCCGAAAAATCAGAGGAAATTATCATCGGATCCCTGGAATCAGAGAAAATAGGGTCCCTAGAATTAGAGAAATCGGATCCCTACAGGTCCATACCGGGTACCCCAACATTTTCCTTTAATAAAAAACCTGTCGTAGTCAAAATAATAGGACCAATTGGCAAAAGTGATATGCTACTTTTTCGTTCAAAATTGTTTCAAGTGTGATGATAACCATTACAGTACTATTGCGTTTGGCAACGCACGAACAACTTTGTGACGTAAAAATGTGCTGTGTTTGTAAATTTGATATCTGATTACGATAGCTAACTTGGGACTTGGGAGTTATTCTAGTTTTCAGTGAGTTGTGCTGTGGAGTGATTTGTATATGGCACGGGTCTCTCTCACACATGCTGTTATGTGCTTGAATTTCATAAAGGTGTTTTTTGAACATAGTGATAGCGTACGTTATTGTGATTTTCTATTGTGCAAAGCGCAAACGCAAATGCATTACATATGCCTGACTGAAAATTTTCGGAAGGGGGTCGTTAGGTTATAAATTGGGTTGCAAAATGGGTCGCTGCATGAAAAAGGTTGAAAAGCACTGGTGTAGACTAGCAGTGAACAAGAGCGTTGAGCGTTCACACGAGCAACCGAAAACAACGACCAACATTCTATTTGAATAAAGTCGTAGGGTTGTTTTTTAGTTTGGTAATTGTGTCAGTTAAATCTGTCTGAAACTTAAAACCACTGTGCTGCACTGACTTGTCTGTATTTAAAGCTGGGCTACAACAAAAATGAGAACACCATAAAGCCGAGCAAGCGTGACAAAAATCCAGCAACTCCTAAAAATGGAAAAAATCAAGCAACTGAGGCTGCTGCAAATTACGAAGCCTGGGCACCATTCACACCACAAAAACCAGTTGGCTACCTTGAGGAAGTGCTCGAAAAACTAAGTTCACTTGATGCAAAGATGTCTAGCCTTGAAACACTACCCAAACAAATGAGTGATCTAGCAAGCACCCTCAACACTATCGCCAGTGATGTTGAACTTCTTCACAAAGAACTAAAAAGCCTTAGGGAAGAAAATTGTTCTCTAAGAGAAGAAAATAATCATTAGAAAACAAAATATCTTGTCTTGACTATGATTTCAATGATTTGGAACAGTATGGCAGGGAGACAAAAGCTGGAAGTTCATGGAATACATATGAACGACGATAAAATCAATGCTGAAGTTGAAAGCAAAGTCTTGACAGTGCTCAAAAAAATTAATGAAAATATATCACATGAAGTTACTGATGTCATTCACAGACTAAGCAAATCAAAAAATAAAACACACCCTCCAACATCATTGTCAGATTTATCTTTAGAAAAAACAGAAACAATATGTGTAAAGAAAGGAAGAAACTAAAAAATGTTGATTCTGGAAAACCTCCCACCGAACGTGTTTTCATCAATGAAAACCTTACCAAGAGAAATAAACATTTGCTTTACTTCGTTAATGACAAAAGAAAAAAATTTGGTTGGAAATATATCTGGACCAACAACGGAAGAATTCACCTTAGACAAAACAATGATAGTAAAGCCATTGCTATCCGAAGTGAGAAAGACCTTGAACAGATCCGAAAGCCTGCGATCAATACAGAAAATCTCAGTGGAACTGCGCATTTGCTTGATCCAGTGGTTCTCAACCTTTTTCTTACCTCGTACCAATTCTACGTTAATCCTGCGTACCAACAAAACTTATTACTGAAGAACTTAATAATTTATTTGCATTAATATTACCGTTACACACTTTGGCGACACAATATTTAGTTAGAAGGCTGAAATTATTTCTTCTCGGCTAGCTGATCTATGCGGGGTTCGAACGAGCTCGTAGCACATCGGAAATCATGTCCAAGAGCATCAAGGCAATTGCGACTCTTAGTTTTGATACTTAACAAGGCAGAGAAACCCTGCTCAAATTCCCATGTACTGGGAATACCAAAAGCTGCGGAATAGCTTTTCGTGCCAAACTCGTTTATGTAGAGGACATGTTCAGCCAAAAATTTATTGCAGAGCATTCCTTGTGCATGTTTTCGTTGATTCATCGGATTGGACATCAATAATATCTTCTTGTTCACCCGTTTCTACAGGTAGAAGGGATGGATTAACGGGGAATGGCTTTGTGATGTATGCACAACAGTTTATGGCTGGAAAGTAATGCGTCAATTCGGTTTTGAGCTGTTTCAGATGACAACCTACTCCTTCACATAGTTTTTCAGTAGGTTGTCTTGGAAGAGAGGATAAAAGTTTAAACATTCCGAACTCTCGGCTTTCCACGTTTTTCATCCAGATGTCCAATTTCCGAACAAATGCTTCCAACTTGGAAGTAAATCTGGAATACAGCTGTTCGGTTTTTAGAAAAATAAGTTCATGTTGTTAAGTGCTTCACAAATATCCGACAGATAAGCCAACATCGAGACAAACGCTTTACTCTCCGAATCGTTTTCAAAATCGGAATTTTTTTCCCTGAAAAATGCAAGCAACTCATTTTTCAGTTCAAATACTCGCCTAGTCATATTCCCTCGTGAAAGCCATCGCACCTCTCTATGGTAAAGTAGGCATTTGTGTTCGGAACCAAGATCTTCACAAAGCCTTGCAAATAGCCGTGTATTTAACGCTGACGATTTCACGAATTCACCATCTTGATGATTCGGTTCAAGAATGATAACAATTCTGGCAGCAGTGTCTCGGCACTAAGGANGAATCTGTGTATAATACAGTGAACGAAAGTGGCATTTGGAGACATAGTTTTTAAATAAGCTTGAAACCCTGATTTTTGACAAGCATTGAGGGAGCACTATCAGTTGTGCATCCAACTAACTTTCCCCATTCTAAATCATTTTCCCTGAAGTATTTATCCAAAAGATTGAAACTATCTTTTCCTCTTGTTGCGTCAGGTAGCTCTTCGCTAATCAGTGGTTCACTTGTCACATTGTTATCTTGAATGTATCTGGCATAAACGAGTAGTTGGCAACAATTAGTGACGTCGGTCCATTCGTCAACCTAAATAGCAAAGCCAAACTTTGAAGCTTTAATTTCCTCTGTCCCTGGATCAGCAATATCAACAGACATTTCTCTGATTCGGCGCTTTGCGGTGTCGTTCGAAAGCGACACGCTATCCAACTTCGCAACATCTTTCTCTCCAATCAGATCGCGGACAAGTAATTTTGCTGCTGTCAAGACAAGCGACTCAGCTATGGTATGGGCCTTCATATTTTGGGCCACTAAAAGGGAAACTTCATACGATGCTTTTAAAATCCCTGCCATCTTTTTGTAGTTCTGACCAGTCTGATCTAAGCGTTACATTTTCACATTCTCACCAAGTCTCTCGAAATAGCTCTCATTTTTATCCTTCATATCAGGGTGGGTCGACTCGAGATGACGTTTAAGAAAACTTGGTTTCATGGCTGCATTCGAAAGAGTTTTCATGCAGACCACGCATTGTGGCAGATATTCTCCTCGGTGTAGGACAGCGATAAAACCATACCGAACGTATTCAGGGTTATATTTTCGCTTCGACATTTTTGCACAAATTTAGTGGAATAAACCCTGCTAACTATTTATCCTAAAATTGTTAGCAGACCGATNACTACCAAATTTTTCGAATGTCAAAAACTGTAAAAATCTGTTTCATTCTTGCCGATCATCAAAGAGGGTGATCTATTCAACTTAAATTCGGTCGCTATCAGCCTTATCTATCTGCTAATCATTAGTTATACCTTGCTCAGATCTACCTGTCATTGATCTCTCTTCTTATTAACAACTTTCGCCAAAGGTTTAAAAAAAATAGCGAAGCATGTACTATCCTATCAGCTCATCTACAATACTGTTACATATTATGCTGAATCACATTCTCAGCTGACATTCGTTATCAGGCTTCACTATAATTGTTTTCTATCACTCCTAGCTATTAACTCCGTTATCAGTTCGCTCTTGGTTAGATTTTCTTTATAGGGCTTCCATTACGCTTTATATGCTGTATATATCATCACTCAATGAAGTATTTGAGAATTGCTCGGTCAGTGCAGTAGGTCCATGTACAGTAGTACAATGCTTGTCAACCGGGTGTATGGTACACCCCAGGGTGTACCAAAATTTTCCAGGGGTGTAACACCGTGATGGGGTGTACAGGGGTGTACCAGGTGTGTGCTCTTGAAGAACAATCACATTTGTCATAATGTTCTTAGCTCTATCTCAGTATGTTAACTTTGCACAGTTTTTAAAACCATATCTATTGGAGTGTGAATTCATGAATGTCCGTCTTTTCTTGGCAGTTTGTTTGTAATATTGGTCAGGTTACCATCCCGTGATCACGTATCCTTTTACGTTCAATACAGCAGTGGAAGTTCCGCAGGTAGGGAAGGTAGGGAAACATTGCTCTAGTTTGATTTTTTTGTGAGCTTTAACGTAACAATCATGCTTTTCTTGACAATGATTATAAACAATAATTATTGTTTCCAAGAAGTTAGCTGGAGCTAAGCGAGAACTATATAATACCGAG
>JGI24021J15306_10001671_pt1 | contig 22341 bp, 11 predicted proteins | sample Ectturendosymbi1_FD_15306 | JGI IMG/M metagenome (IMG submission 15306) | reverse complement strand
GTTCATTGTTAGAGAAAAGTTAGTTTTGATAAAACGATCCAACAGTTGCTGTTACTGCCCAGACAAACGCAGGGTGTCTTATTCGAATGCTGTTTTTGGCAGGTTGAATGTGTGGAACGGGTGTTTTGAGGTGAACATCTTTTGTCATGAAGAGCCGTTACCTCGTCCTTGCACTCAAAAGTGTCGTTCTCCAATTGTCAATCTCATGTTATCTTTGCTAATCAATAACCTTTTTCTTCTCTTTGCAGCGAATTTATTTTATTTAACCATTTTGTAATGCAGTCACCAGAATGCTTTGTACGTGACAGCAGGGATTCAATATGTATTGAGTTCTCTAGAACGTTCCAATGAACAAATTCTGCTCAATTGAGTGCTGCACAACGAGTCAGGCAAATATTTAAAGAGTTTAGCAGAACAATTGCACGTCGCTTGTGGTAGCGGCCGATCACAAGAATGGGCGTCGGCGGCTCCACTCAGAATCTTCCCGATTCGCAACGCGCAAGCAATACCAATGTTGAACCTAAAAACCAACTGATCCAACGCAAGTTTTTCAAAAGTCCAGCAGACAGTTCGTCGACTCGTAACGCGGCTGTAAACAAGGCTGGTCTGCAGAAAAAAGATCAGGGCATGGGAGCGAATTCTGTAAAAGGAACAAAACTACAAAAACAAAGTGAGTTTAAAAATGGTACGTGTGGAAGTGGCCATTTGAGTGAAATTAAGGCTAGTTTATTCCAATCAGTGGCATGTTTCACGATTTCTACCGGCTGTAGTGACAGCACGTGCAGCTACACAGAAAGGGATGTCGGCTGATGATTACCGAATGCTTGCCTATTGAGTGCAGTTGTACGTATTAGCACTCCACTGTTTGCACAGCTTTCCATTTTGTTTGATATATCGGTGGCAGACTGATGCCTATCTGGAAAGAAGCGTCATCGATCAATTTGAGTCGTGAATGTTTGCCGAATGACGCAGCGTCGTACAGATTGTTGCAATAACAACCAGAATGTTCAATGCGCTATGGCTCTGGAGTAGACGGAAAGGCGACGCAAGCGCAGCGTCGAGCTCGAAAGACAAACGATGCTGCTAGCATGTAACTGCTAATGCGTGCCCTGTCCAAAGCGTTGGCTGTCTAACGTGATGGTATAGTTCACACGCATTTGCTCGCTTTTCAGGCAGCCCTACGAAACAAGGTGCGATGGCAAGCAACGATGTTCGTTCGCAAGATCATGTATCCCAGCTTCTCGAAAAGCTGCAGCTTGAACTTGCCGAGAAAGATCGGAAAATAACCGAGTAAGATATGAAGTGCTGTTAAATTAAAGTTGCTGCCGAATGTTTTGATTGTTTATGTATGCCAACCTGTTTGTTACTCTTTGATTTTGAAAAACTGGCTCAGCTGTCATGTATCGTGTCATGTTGAAGCAACATGGTTTATGGCTTGCTTGTCCATCTTCGCAACCATTCACATCTATCAAATATAGGTGTTGCAGTTAAGACCGTAACAAGGTAACCGGGCATTGAATGTATAGCCTAAAACACATGTTTGGTTTAAGTGAAGGAACTGTGTAGGAGTTGTGTAGTAGAACAGATCAAGGAAGGTCAGTTGCAACTGCAGCACTGCGTAACTCCTGCAGTTAATTAATATTTGTAGGATCAACTTTTGTTTGTTAAAAAATTGTATTTTTGTGAACAGCAGCATATGCATCCAACAAATGCAGTGGACGTTTTTTGTAACGAAAACAAAGTTTGGAGCAGTTACCCCTGGCCTGAGGTTGCCATTTCGTGGGATATGTCAGTAAGTTATACCACGGGTCGTTCCAAATAATGACATGTCCAGACCTGGCGTTTAGGCTTGCAGTTGGGAAAGGGGACATGTAAATCCGTATTTAATTTCTCATGCGTTTGTCATTACTCTCGCGAAACCTCGTGATTAAGACAATCAGGAAAATTTATTAAAAGTCAGCTGTAAAAATGGCGGAAAACCTTTAATTCATCCACTAACTCGACCAGTCTTGTGTAAAGAATTTTTTATGGAAAAGCACAACAGTACTATACGGGAAAAATCTCATGAAAAATTGGGAATAAAAACCAAACAGTACAATATTTCCATTTGTGGAGGACATTTCTCATAATTTGGATCCCTTATGGTAAAAGCACATAAATTATCTTTAATGTGTTTCATGGTATCCCAGTAAATGTAATTCCAGCTTTTACGAAATTTTTTACAGATAACTTTTATGAGTTTGGTTGACCGCATTTTAGGTTAAAAAATATGCGTTTTGTCCAAGGGAATAAATTAATAGTACTGGTTATATATTAATAGTCCGGAAACACGAAGATTTGTGTTTTCAACTCGTATGGTACTGCGCCGCATTACCATTTGACTCAGAGGCCAGAGTGGAATTCAGTTTTGTCAGATGTATATTTTTAAATAAATCAAGAACCTCTCGTTGACGATAGAACCGGATTTACCATTGAGAATAATAGGCCACTGGCCTCAAACCCGCGGATATCTGGAGGCCCACTTAAGCTAGTTTGTCACGTAAGAAAAATAAAAAACTGAATTGTGCTGCATTTCCGTGAATTTGGCAATCCCGTTATGAGTTTAGCCTAGAGTGCATAAGGGGCTAAAAACGGCCTTGTGGCTAAACCAATGCCAGTGACCCTTGTTTATTTTACAATCATCAAGAGCATGAGCACTGTGGTTTTCTACGTTGGGATAAATAACATATATTTGGTTTATGGTCCCAAATGAACTAAAAAATACTTATACAGAAACTGGGTAATGTAAGAGTTAAGTCAGCCGGCTGTGGGAAGTATTTAAAGGTGCATCTACCTCTAGTTGAGATGTTTTGAAACTTTTTCAGTCACACACCCTCTGGCGTTAGTCATTGATGCTCGCGTCTCACCTAACCTCGAAATCAAACACAAAAAGCAGAACAACAATTTATTTGCCATTATGCTGCTTGATGGGAAGGATGCAACTGTTTTTTTGGAAACTAGTAATTTCATTCGAGGCTTTGTTGAAGACAACGTACATCGCAAATCGGCTTCGCATTCCAGATTGTCCGGAGATTTTGTCTTGTCTTTTGTTTTGATCATTGCGTTTATAGTCAAATGATAATCGATTTACGAATAATAAAAACAAAGCATTTAATACTTTGCAACAATATGTTGCTGCCATACTCGCGCCCCCCTTGCCAACCTTTCACGCCTCACAATTTACACCCAGGCTCTAGTTTGATCTCGGTAATCGAGTCATGCAAGGCTACTTTGCATTAAAAAATTCGGTTTAACTGACTGTCTGAGAGCACTTTGTCCACTCTTGTTTATTTCATCAATTCATTTCTTTAACTCTTGGGCACTCCATGCCAGGTGGTCAAGATACAATAACTGCGAATAACATTTACCGAGTGAGTCTTATCAAAAAAACAAACATTTGAAACCACGCTACGCGGAATGCATTTGATAAATTTCAAAAGCAGTTTCTTCGTACAGTGCTATCGCCTGTTCAGTGCGGCAGCAATTTCTTTGTATGTCAGCGCGTCAAATAGTTTCTATTTTAGCAGCTCGATTACCATTGAAGCGCTCACGCAAATATTTGACTACAGAGCTGGTATACTATGCATTCCAGACTGCAGCACATGCGTGGTGTAAGACATTGACTTGGTGTAAGCCATTTCTGCAGTGTTACCGCCACTAAGGAATAGAAAGACCATTCATTCATTTTGTTTCATGCATTTTTTCGTGCCCACTTTTCCTCTGGCGCGGGGACAGCAGTCATACGAGGACTCGAAATACCTCATCAGCAGCGATGTCGGATAGTTCTGCTGGATCCACACAAAAACAGGACCAAGCAAGGTCGGAGATGCAGTGACTCCATCAGGCCCTTGGACGACCTCTAAATTGTTTTGATAGGTTATATTATGAAAATGTAGATTCACCTTTTAAATTTCATGACAGACCGTGAAAACAAGAAGTTAGCTTTGATACAATATGGAATAGAGCGCAGTGGTTCCCAAACTTTTTCTGATCGCGTACCATTTGTGGTTCCGTACTATCACCACTTACCACCTTGTTCTAGGAAAACCCATCCTACCAAATATCATTCGATCACAAAAGTTTGAAAAACCAGAATTGCTATCCTGCCTCGGACGCGAGCACAATGCGACATGAACAAAGTGACTGAGAATTTGTAATGGCCGTTTTTAAAAACCAACAAGGGAATTACACAAAAATTATGGAGTTATGAACAGAACCCGATAAGTAAAAACTATAGGCGTGAGTATATTTTTGTGAAGAAAAACAGAAAGGAGGCCTTACGAGCACTACCTTGAAGGCCTTTGCGTACCATTAATAGTACATAGCTTGGGAACCACTGGAATAGAGACACAAGTTCACACTTTCACACTTCGTTTGGTTAGAACAATCCCACGTTTCGACAACGTTCAGAAAATGTAATACTCCACACCAGGGCTTTTCAAACTATGGGTCGCAAAATGAAATTTGGGATCGCGAAACAAATGGCTTGGCAAATCAGATATACAATTTTTGTAAATGTTGCAAGAAAACTAGAAGTAGCCTGCATTGAATTTATTTCTGCTGCATTGTTAGGGGCAATGCAGTGCTTCATACTGTCAGTTGTTTGCTAGGATGTCTGCCTGACCCATCAAATGATAATAATCAACCAAGCACAACAAGTTATGCGTTGTTACATCACGATGTTTTTAACGTACTGACCAACTAACCTTGTTGCGTTCATTCCGACACGAAGACATGCTTGTGTTTAGAACTCTAGGTCTAGCGTAGGCTAACTCCTTTCAGAACACACTAAGTAGTTTTAGAATTTAGACTAAAGTTAAAGCTTCGTACACAGTTTCAGAAGTACTTTGGACATTGATTTAGGAAAAGTTGGATCCGCAAACCACACACAATTCATATTTCAGGAGGTGACACACCTGCCATGCCAAGGATGAGTTTGCGAAGTTATTAAACGACAAAAGTTTGCAACTGGAATTTTCAAAACGAGGTTTATGTCATATTTGGATGAGAACAAGAAATGAATGCCCAGTCATTTCTGATCAAGCCATTCATAATAATCTCTTAGCCTTTTGCGCAACATTTTTGTGTGAAGCGGCATTCTCCAAATTGATAATCATCAAGTCCAAAAAACAGTCCTTTTTGAAAAATATTGAGAATATCCTGACAAAAGTGCCTCTTGAGATTTGTAATTGGACGCTTACACGTATCGTTAACATCTAGGCTATCCATCAAGTGGCCGCATAAATCAGGACAAAAAAGTTTGAGAAGCCCTGCTCAGCACAATCTACCTAACTATTTCATGGTGGTGATTTGCGTTTATGAGCGACCGAATTGTATTTACTGGGCGATTTGTTTGAACCAGTGGTTCTCAAAATGGTCGGTATCGACCCCCAGGAATCAATTGGACCATCCAAGGGGTCGATAAATAGTCAAGGGGTCGAATGGGAGTCACTGAATGGCCAAGGGGTCCATGAATAACTGCTGGGGTCCACTGGAGATATGAAGCCTCCAATTCAAAATTATTGTTAATCGGGCAAGGAATGCAAACAGCGTTTTTCAACAAATCAAACAAAATTAAGAGGGCTGATCAAATCTCAGCTGCAGTAGTTTAAATGTACCTTCCAGAGGTGGCCAAACCTGCTCTATGTATGAGCCCCAAATCGCAAAAACCAAGTTACAAAGAGCCGCCACATCAAAATCGAAAAACACGAATTTATTCGCAATCTACGCTTCTGTGACATCATAATTTTTGTAACGACTTGCAAAAGTAATACTGTGCGGCACGCTAGTCACCACAGTCAGGGACGGATTTAGGGAGCGCGGAGCCCAAGGCCATCTTGGTTTTTGGGGTCCCACGTAGGTGTGAGTTATTTGGCCATTTATCTGAAAAGTGTGAAAGTATGCCTCTCTTATGTGTAAGACCCCTCAAAGATCTATCTTTTGTTGTGCCGACTTTGGTTCTACGACCGCCTTAGATCTTTAACAGAAATTGAAGCCTTTCCTACATTCTTCTCTGGAACAAATGGCAATGCGATCTTCTCTTGGCATTTGTGGCTCTTTCTTGTAGTTCAGAAGTTCTCTTCGTTAAATTTCCGATATTTCTAGCGTTTTTTGTAGGTTTATTTTTCGAATATATGCATTTTCATGGTGGACCGTGTTGCCGCCCTCAGATATCCTCTAGTTGTCAATCTGATGAGTTGTACGTAAACTCCTTTGTTATAGTAACCACATATTTTATGGAACAAACAAGCACAATCCATTCAGTGGACACAGGGTTGACGTATGCCTTTTCAAGTTGTCATTTTCCAAGTGATACAAAGTACAGCGTTTTAATCCTCTTAGACTGATGGTAAACAGCATGAAAACAAGTTTTGCACAGCAAAGTATGTCGCAACACCCTCAGCTAACCATATGAAGTAAGCCCAACTTAGACACGTTTTTCCAAATAAAACTCACGAGAAACTGTTTCAGCTGATTTACCTAACATAGGCGTATACAGTTTCAACAAGAAATCTCTGTTTGCGGGCAATCTAGTTGATAATAACCAAACGTAGCGTTCAAACTGACCATATTGCTTTTGATCGGAGTTCTGCAGCGCCTAGCTGTTTTGCGTTGTTGCGAGCTTTTTGTCTGGAAGATTGAACATTAAGAAGGTACTGTTCTTTCTTTTTCATTCTTTTCTTGTAACCATAGGTGTAGTCAAGGGAGCAACGGAACCATTCCCCCTAATTTTCTAACATATCCTGTCATTTTGTGCTTTGACAGGCAATGTCCAAATAAAATACCGTTGCTCGCTTTAAGTCATAGTATTTGGTCCTCCCAAAAAACTTTGGGGTTGGCAACGCTACTGTTCGTAACCGCTTTTATACAGACGGTCTGCATCTCTCTCACGTCCAGCCATGTTCCTCAGCATCAAACCTTTCACACATAACTTCCTTATTTGATGTTCAATCTTCCACTGACAAAAAGCTCGCAACAACGCAGGACCGCCAGACACTGCAAAACTCCGATGAAAAGCAATATTCCAATTCTTATATTGCGTAGCAAACAATATTATCGTGTTGTTACTGTACTGATAGTCTAGAATAGACGTTTGCATTTTCGCTCGTTTCAAAGTAAAGTGTGAAGCTATGACTCTCACAGTTTCGCAAATTTTACGTTAATAATGAGTCGTCATAGGAAGGAGTTGCGCGGGGCCCTAGGCTGTGGCCTATACGTAAATCAGTCACTGACCACAATACCACTTAACAATATTTCTACACTTTGCAATGCATAGAAATAAAAATACAATTTTACGGAAAGCTCAGAGAGCCGCATGCTGCTCGCGAGCCGCGGTTTTGCAGCCCCTGGTACATCCGATTCGAATAGTTTTTTAATGAATCATCCATTGTGATGACATTATGAAAACTGTTCTGTTTGTTACGTCCTAAACAATATTGTAGTGCCTGTGTGGCAGTTCGGTAGTTGTTAGACTGGCAGTACAGCAGTAGGCTACGCAGAAGGACGGAGAACAATTGTTGTTTTATTTTATGCTTACATCTACAATTTTAAGCATATTTTTGGTTTGTGTATAATTTTTATCATGCATTACAAGTAAAAAGTACTCAAAATTTTTTTGACACATACTATCTTTGTATTAGTAACTGTTGTGTTAGGCCACGGGGTCTACAGAAAATTGTATACTTTGATTGGGGTCAACGTGCAGATAAGTTTGAGAACCACTGGTTTAAACGCTAAACAATAACAGCACATCACTAGTTCTTCATCTGCCTGTTGTTTATGTCTATCCGACTTGGAGTTGTGCCAATTCGTACTATAAACAACGCAAAAACCCATATCACTGGTGTTTGCTTTGCTGCTTTTCATATTATTTCCATTTCTGATTTCAAACAATATACCTGATCTTTTACAAACCTAATAGGTATCACTCGTGTCACAATTATGGTTGTACGAAATTAAAGAACAAAGATGTCTTTCATTGCGGTGACCGCTTGACCCAAGTTCTTTATTTGGAATTAACTTGTCGTAGGTCGACCGCTTTTTCGATCGCTTTAAGCTCACCACTTGAACAACAACGCATACAACTGTAATCACAACACGCATTTGCTTGATCTCACTTTTGGTACACTACAGCAGCGTCATGATAGGAACACCTTAAAGCAACGGAAAGGCAAGGGGTGGGAAGTACAAACGTTATCATGTGGAACTGTCGCAAACCAAATCGATAAAACGAAGCAAGGTGCAATTTGCGAGTAATAGCCTTGGCATTTGCTGTTTCGGACGCGATTGCGGCTCTGCTGTCTATATACTGTCCCATTTGTAGTGATAGTGATGGTAAGGTCCTGTGGCTAGCTAAGAGGAATCTTCTTTTTGTGCTGATTAACACGTGAAGATTTTTCTTTTATTGAAACAGGAAGAGCAAAACTATTGTTATTATTGTTTTATTTATTTTTTTGCTTTTATTTTCTATTTTTGTCAAAATGCCTGCAACACTATATAGAAACTTGAAAATCGCCGTAACTCCGCTACAAAGGCTCTTGCAACGCACTTTAAACTATTGTGTATTTTTCACGTTAACTGATGTCTTGAATAGAAAGGGTGACGGAAATTTTACATCTTGCAGGACATTTTTAGTTCAGTTACGGCACGGTAACTTCTTGGCACATCCTGAATTGTTTTGTTCATGTAATTGAAGTTGACTCTGAGCAGAGCGGTTTTTCGAAGAGCCATCCTCGAAAAGGTATTTAAAAGGGACAAACGATAAATGGCATTCGCTATTGAAAACATTCTCGTAGTGGAAGTTTTCAATCAAAAACGAAAATAAAAGATTGCAGGAAGCAAATGTCTCCATCCTTGTGCTATCCGCGGCCTTATAATGAGCAAGACACGCTTAGGAAAGATGGGCACTCTTACTTTTTGCCTCGTGTAACATAAAATCCGTGTACCCGGATAGTTTTCGCAAAAACGTTCCTGGAACAAGAAGTACAACTTAGCAAGCGTTTCACTGCGTAGCTCGACGTAGTGTCGGTGTTACGGTAAGTTTGTAGAGTGGACGTTTGATGATAAGTGTGCTACAGAAGACGTTTGCCTACATTTCTGGTACATGAGAAATAAATGTTTGCTTAGGAGGATTCGAGACGTTTTTTGTTGACTAAAACACCGGCTTATCCCCTTTGATCTGCTTATCTGCAAAAATGCTTTGTGCTTGTTTGCCTGTAGTTGTGCTTTCGCGTAGTTTTAAGCTGCTTCCCAGCTTTTGACCTTGGACGAAAGTGTGCTTCTTCGTCTCCCACCGCTCCTTATTAAACTACACATTGCTTGCGTTGTGTGTCACTAACAGTAGATCTTTTGTTACGTTGTGTATTTACTCCTTGACAGATTGGGAAAGCAGATGAAAGACACTGGCAATCGATACCAAAATGCCAGCAAGCCCGACAGTCGGATGCTGGAATCGTTGAAAGTATGTGGCAGCAGTTCGCTTCTTGCACGTTGTGTGTGACAGCTGACCGATAACCCTGTGACGACGCGGTCGAAACGCTGATTATACCTTTTTCACCCCAATTTCCTTGAGATAGCATTACATGTTCTCGTCGTTTGGTTTATTTCTGGCTCAGTAAGCTTGTAAGAAAGCTTTGCCGTCAGTGATGGTCTTGAACTTGAATTTAAGCATCTTAAATCACTGGCCTGTGACCACACAGGACCAACTTGAAAATGCGCAGCATCGGTTGAGCGAGAAGGACGACGTGATCAAGTCATTGCAACGTCAGCTGAATATGTCGCGATCCGAGAGAGAAACACAGGTGAATACGAACTCCCCCTATTTTTAGCTACATCCTGTATGCATTTTGTGGATCAGTATGCAATGGGTTTGCGAAAAAGCAGGGTTGGTGATCTTTTATAAACAATGCGCCTGCCCTGGTTCGTGAATGAATGGAGCCGTTTTAGCAGCGTTGCCGCATTTCCCTTGGGTCGATTCGTTTGACTCGTTCACACTGAGGCTAGAGTCAAGCATGTTCTATACATAGAGTAGTATTCATTCATACACACTGTAGCGATGCCCATCCTGTAGCGCACAGGTGTCAAACTCTGCCTCGCAGGCCAAATTTGACCCACGAAACAATACCAAATGATTGCTAGAGCCGGCATTATATCGTGCATGTACCACTAAAACTTCAAATCAAGACAGTACCCAGTTGTGTTTGTGATGTCACAATGACCTTTATATGACAAGGTTCCTTATTATATCTGTTGGAAGATATTGGCAAACGATTTTGTCCAAATTTTAATTTTTGGCCGAGTATGTATTTGAGTTAGACACGACTGCAGTGTAACGCGACAAGGCAAGCAAACGTCATCTAACGTGTCCAACATAGAAAGTAAAGAAAGTTCTTCAATCGAAAACACACTGGCCAGAAAGTGCATCATCGAATAAAAACTTAATCGTTTTGCAAGTTGTTTGCGTTAGCTCAAAGACTGCTCAGTATTTGCGTCTGTGATGTTAGCTGCGATTTGGTGCAACGCACAATCTTTTCTTTTGTCAAAACTTTTTGTCTTCCTCAACTTAGCAACACGTTTCCGTGAGCAGAGAATTAGTTTTGAAAGTGTCCTATTTGCCCTTTTTCAAATACAATAGTCAAAAATAGTTGAATTGTTTGGTAGTGGCCGCAGAACAATTAGTTCTGTTTGTTTTTCTCAAAATGTGACGTTGTTTGGAGACCTGAGGCTGCTGGCCCCACGACCCTCCCGAGAGGAAAAGTGGGTTTGAAAATGAATGTATGTTTTTCTTTTACTAGTCACAAGTGACTGTCTTGTGTCTGGCAGCTGTCAAAAGTTTGTATTTCGAGGTTCACGCTGGCCTGGTAAAGCACGGTGTTTTGCTCTATGAGGAAATGAAAATTAAATTACATCGCGCGTTGGCGCACACATTTCGTTCCATTCTTGAGGAATGCTCAAAGCGTTTCATGCCAGCGGAAAGTGGGAATGAAATAAGTGCCTGAGCAAATATAGGTTCGGATTAAATAAGACTTCAGCTGTCCTTTGTCCACGCACTACCAGCAGAATTTAAACATTTTCCGCCGTTTGTAAACATTTGCGTTTGGGCCCAGTTCATATATGTTATTGAGCCCATCAGACAATCGTTGTGGCAATCCGTTTGCGTTAAATCCACTGTAATTGTTCTTCTGCACAGCGTTTTGGTCTGTGTGTAGGGGCCTATGAATACCACGCCCAAGCTTCTTAGGATTAACAGGAAAACTTGCTCCTTTTCTGCGAATTTTCATTAAAACAGTTTATTTCATAATTAGTTTCAAAACAGTTTCTTTTGCAAAATTTTTGTTAGAATTTTTTCTCAAAAAAAATTGCTTTGTTCAGCCAAGGCCTTTCACCAAAAATAATTGGTATGCGGCAGATTGCCGTGTCTATGCGCCCGTGCAAGAAATAGACCTATCCCGTTTACCAGGAAATTGCCTGAGTTTTGTCAAAATCCTACTGATATAACCATGGTCTTGACAACATTCATGATCCGTCCCGTTTATACTTAAAGTAAATGTGAAAATATACTGGATAACCTCAGTTTTTTATCATTCACGGGCTGACCAACAATGCAAACCTGTGCGATATAATCAAATACGCGATAAAATGCACTTTTCGGTGAGAAACACTGTCACAATGAGCGCTTGACACAGCTGGACCACAGCATGAGAAAATCTCTTTTCGCACTTTGATAGTCAAATGAAACATTTTTAAACCACCAAGCTTTTTTCAAATTGTTTTAATATTTCTATATTTAGAAGTACAGTAGTACTATCAAAAAGCCATTGCACGAAGAAGTTTGTCAAACATTTTTTAAAATTAAGAAAAAANTTTTTGTTGAAAAGGGTACTATGGTGACAAAATGTACAAAATTTTTCTTAAATGGTTTTTAAAAAGTAATGGAATAAAAATTTGCAATCAATGTGCAAATTTCATTTCAACTTTTATTCAATGCTGAGAAAACTGTGTGTGACTGGTATGGACCATCACAGTCATTGATAATTAATTGCATGGGAAGTATACTGCAGATTTCCCTGCCTATTTACTGTATTGAAGCTCGAAAAATGTATATACACCTACAACCCTTTCCTATGCTGACGAATTTGCTCTGCGTAACGAGTTGGAGTCCACTCTACGCAAGTTTCCTCAATTTCCATCTGTCCGTGTCGGGCAGTTGATGCGTTTTAGCACAAGTTCAAATTTGTAGACGGGATTCATCCAATCATAAGTGGATGCTAAATACGTATTGCTAATGGCTGCCGCTCACATCGAATCATCTCGTTTAAGTCGATCAATCGTTACACAATAATCAGATGCAACATCTTGAGCAACAATAAAACTGCACCTGGTCGTTGTCACATTTTTCATGACCTGCTACCCCAAGAAACTTTTTCCCTATTAAAACCCTGGATTACTTTCGTTCAATTTTTATCACGTTAAGCACAACGTCGGGTGTGCATGACCAGGTTTTCAAAAACAAAAAACTATACTTTCCTTCAACTACAGTTTATCACAAAAACTACACCGAAAATATAACTTTCACTGAGCAGTTTGAGCACTAACAACGTTACTTTGTACTCTAATATCATACAAGTTTTGATGAAAAGATAAGTAGACCCAATAGCGAAGATTTCGTATATGTCTGAACTGAATTACTCATAAAAAATTTTGGGCGTGAAAAACTTCTGTTCCATACTGCTAACAAGACCGTAGAAGCACGCGCTGAGTGAGTTTCAGCGGTCACTACACCTCATACAGTATTACGGTCAATACAGCGTAAGGTCACTGACACTAACCATAACGTCGGGTCAGCGGGACCCGAAATCACTATCCCCTACACTGCAAAATCGAAAAGAGCGAGAACGACTGCGCGTGCACCTATCAACAAGTCACACAAAAAAATTCAGCTGCTGAAGCCTGGAAAGCGCTCCGACGTGTGCTTTCGTAGGTTTCACGTGGTCACCCATTTGACTCGGGTCACCCAGACCCACGATAGCATTCCAGGGTTTTAACAAAACACTGTTTTCTTGCCGCATTGACCTAAACCAATTTCCTCTGCCCTTTGATCCGAGCTTTCAGACATCTTGTGCATGTGCACGATCTGACGCGCTGTTTGTAATGATCGTTCAATAGAGTGCTATTTCGAATCAGTGTTCGCTGCAGCGGTTGGGCAAAAACAACGTGCCGTGAGTTGCTTGTGGCTTTGGACTTTACCTTCTGCGTTTCTGTTCTTTTTTGGGGGGGAGGGGCAATCATGAGACAAAACTCTGCACAAACTTGTGACGCAGCTCTGTCCGGTGCATTAACTACTGCAGCTCATGCCCGCAGGTTGCCATAGTGAAGGAGACCGTGGAACAAGTCATACGCGAAAAAGAAGGTGAGATTCGCCGAATGCGCGCGATGTGGAATGAATCCGTCAACGCCAACATACCCCCAATCAGCGATGAAGACTTCTCCAACGATCTGATTTCTCGCGCCACAAAATATTTGACTGTTCAGGAATTAACTCCCGAAAACAAAAATGCGAGGTTCGGTATCTCAGCAGAGGACCGCATTTCGAAGACCACACCTGTGAGTACGATTCGAATTTATTTCGTAAAAGAGTTCAGAATAACCGCATCCCTTACAAGAAAACAAATCTCCAATCGACTATTTGCTTTAGCTTTTATCAGCTTAACGTAGATGAGGAATTTCACTGTAACCCGTCTCGCCATCTGTTTGCAAGCAGTGTGTAAGCGCTAACTTTGTTTGGTGATTTTCAATCTGACTTTGCAACATGAGCTCGGTTAGTTTTTCCAAACAATAAATCAGGTTTCCAGAATGTTCTTCATTTCTTTGCCGAATTTAGAAAAAGTTGCCAAACGGCATGGGACCGATGCTTCCGATTGTTAAATGTTGGGACGGTTCTTAAAGTGCGACCAGTTTTTGCACCCTATTGACCCCGCAGTAGAACTTTTTTTCGTAAATTTCTGTTTTTGAAAAAGAAGCAGTTTTGCCGGGAATCACCACACTGAAATCTTGAAAATAATCGTTCCGTTTCTTCAACACTTTTTTTCGTATCCTGAAACGAATGCATTAACTTCCCAAGATGCCGTTTTTAGTCATGTTAATTATGAGCCATTTTTTGCTTTCCCGCAGGTCGAAGTGGTACCGAAGTCTAAAGACGAAGTTCTTCAAATAAGAAAAGCCCTCAAGGCCAACGTTTTCTTAAAAGGCCTTGATGCCAAACAAGTGACCCAGCTAATAGACTGCATGACAAAAGAATCATTGAAGAAAGGGAAAAACGCCATTACGGAAGGAGAGCTGGGAGATAGACTTTTTGTGTTGGATTCTGGCAGGGTACGTTATTCCGTACCAAGATGTAGAAAAATATACCCCTGAGTAATGATAAAGTAAGTAACAGTGACGTACTGTATATGTTATGGACCATCGAGCAAATCGGAAGAAAACACTTCCAAGTTGTGGGACATGAGAAAATTTTCTTGAATAGTTAGTTCAAATGTGGCTGTAACATTAACATACTTCAATCTTTTTTAAATATGTTTAACTGTTTTAATATAAATTTTTCTTCTGTATGACTTTCTTTTCCTGGGGTCAACATGATCTGCTCTCTGTTAATTTGACAACGCAATTTCAAATCATGGAAAGCAACAGCAAAGAAATGTAGTGTGCATCCGAAACGTCAGTAAAAGCAATCTTATTGGCTGCAGGTCGAGGTGTTTCATTCACGTGGTATCAAACATATCCACGTCGCCGACTTGGAGCCTGGCACTGTCTTCGGAGAACTCGCTATTTTGTACAACTGCAAACGAACAGCTTCGGTCAAAGCGAAGACTGACGTCACCCTTTGGTCTCTGGACCGGAAGCACTTTCAGGTAAGAAAACTGCGGTCGTGCAAAAACTTTTTTTTTTGCTGAAAGTTGTACGCACTTGCCCAAAATCGAGCTTTTCGGATAGACGTCGGTGGCAATCGTTTTGCATTCACAGTTATAAATAGTTCGTTTTTGTGCGTGTGAAAAAAAAGGAAACAGAGGCGTAACCTGTATGTGAGGCTACTGTATGCCGAGTTGTCGGTGCACCACAGGCAATAGTGAAGCAAAGCGGGGAGGAGAAACGGGAGGGCTACGTGCGCCTCCTCAAGACCGTCGATAAGCTGAAGGCTTTGTCCGACAACAAGATCATGCGCATCGCCGACTGCGTGGAGGAGGCAAGCTTCAAGCGCGACGATTACATCATCAGGCAGGGTGAAGTCGGAGACAGCTTCTACGTGATCCAAGACGGCCAAGTAAAAGTAACCAAGAACAAAGTAAGCATTGCTTGTTGCTGGATTCGATTAAGTTTCGTACACGCGGCTGTTGTCACATTTACTTAATTGTGCGCTTGGTCTTTTTTCTTATTAGGAATCGAACAAACACGCCGACCGGGAAGAAGAACTTTTGTGCTACTTGAAAACCGGTGAGTAGTGTATCGGGCGAGACAAATATTTGCTGATATCAGCTTACCGTCTGGAGTCGTTTAACCTGTGTCGTGTATGCCTATAACTATACTTCACAGATTCTAACTTGAGGCAATGGAGGATCAGTTTTGCCCCCCTATAAAAAGCATCTGTGTTCGTGGGCCATACATTTTAAGTGCAACAACGCACAGTTAAACGTCAAAAACAACTTTTCGATCCACCGCGAAACACGAGAAATTCTTAACCCCGGTCAAGCCATCTCACAAACTACTCGTATAAACTGGCTAGAGTGTATCTTTAGAAAAGCCAATGGTATCATTGAAATAATCATGATTGAGACTGTCGTCGAGGGATGATAGACTGGCTTTTTTGTGGCGTCCTTGGGTGACGGTGCGTTATGTTGCCGGTTTTCGCAAAGGAAACTTTCGCTTGTGTACACAGGGGAGTACTTCGGTGAAAGGGCCCTGCTGACGGAGGACAATCGTGCTGCCAATGTCATAGCTGCTAGTGACATGGTCAACGTGCTGATGCTTGACCGTCTCGCGTTCAATTCTCTTCTTGGTTCTCTCTCTGAGGTCAGTCTTTTGAAATCGAAGTTTTACGCTTTCGATATCCTTGTTCGAGCTGGTTACGATTCACTTTCCTTTTTGGTGAAACGGTGTTTCGTCTTACTATTCAGGCTATCTTGAGTTTCTTGACCCGGAATGCAAGTACTAACAGTGGCTCTTAATACTTGGGGATTTATAACCCTTAATCTAATTCTCAATGTACACTGAAGCAACGAAGGATTAGAGTTCTTAGTATTATTCGTTGCCATGGAAATTTGTGCCTAGTACAATCCCTTACGTCGTGTACGATATTCTGCATTTTTTGCATCAACTAAACTCAGTAAAATTGGGCGTTTTTTCAGNAAAAGTAGTTCCTTTTTTTAATAACGTTTATTCCAATATTGTGCAGGCAGCATCGCTTTTCTCGAGAATTGCGTTCCTAACAACTACAATGTAAGCTGATCGCTTCACTGACCGTTTCTTGCTTGCCCAGGTGACAAGCACCCCCTCCCAGCACGCGATCCCCCTTACCGTTGCTTCTTCCGGCACTGAGGTCGACGCCCCGCAACCAGCGGACGCGACTGTTCTACCTGAGCAAGGTGATGAGCTTTTTTTCTTTATTACAATACTCTTGATTTATTTATAAGATTATTGACGGGCCATCACCGTCACCCGGCTGTGCTTGGGCGACATGCAATAAACATAACGATTTGTATGGCGAGGTTTTTACGCTGCCTATCAACATGTTTCCATTTGCTCGATTTGAACGTTCTCCTGTTTCTTTGCGGTTCCTTTAAAAGCACCTTTCAGCTGTTCGAGTTGGTCCCCAGTCGCTAAGCTTTTTGAGTTTGTGTACATCACGAGTCTTTGTGGTTGGATGAGAATGGCGATCACTGAAAGATCTTGCACAAATTGACTTTACCCCACGTCGAATGAACTTTGCTGCTCGTTTATCAAGCGGTGCGTCACTTATTCCAGACATAACAGATATGTTGGAAGGTCGATTTACGATAACCTCGAAAGCGGGACGGGAGACTGAGGCCGTCCTCAAGAAGACAACTCTGGAACAACTCAAGGTGTGACGCTTTCCGGAGTTACTTTATGACGTGGGGTTTTTTTGTGGCTCGCCAGCCTCCCCATTGCTGGCTTGAAATCGCGGTTTCATTCAACACTTCATTGACGCATTGATTAGACGTGTCAACCTCCCTTTATCTGCAATGCTATCGATTGTTTGGCTTCGCAAACTTCCAGATGCGATCACAATGCAGTCCTCGCCTCCCTGGCTGAAGTTCATTATTTGTTGTTTCAGAGCCTTTTTCAGGTTGACAGTGAAGTTTTTCAAAAGAAGTTCAGTCAAAAACACTAAGATTCGCCTATTTATGCCGATTCTGTCTGCGTTCAAGCACAGCTCGAAAGAATGTTATTTCGTTTTTCTCGAAAGTCTTTTAACTATACTTTCCTCTCAACTAGGGCTGGTTTTAAGTAACAAAAATTTTGTTTCAGTAATAAGTAGTTTCTAACAGATTACTTCAATAATTCAAGTGAATCAGGATATATCGACATTAAGACTTAAAAGCACGCAAGTACATCAAAACCACTGCAGTTTTCAAATCACGTAATGGGCGGCTCAGACAAAATTAGAACCTGTTGGCCGTGATTCAATTTAATGCAATTAACTTCTAGCTCCAAAGCGAAATCGTGTTAACAATCAACAATTGTGACTCACAATTCGCTCTACGCAGGCAAGAAATATATTCATCTAAATGGCTTATTTTATGTGTGATGATGAATTTCCTGTATAATATTGCGTTTACAGCAACAAACGTGGCTTCTAAAATCTAAACTTTTATAAAGCTCTCAACTAGGTTTATATGAGTGTGTCATGACGCCATTTGCCACAATATGATTTTATCATCTGCAGCATCATCACTGCATTACCTCCCGCTGAAAACATTATTTCGGCACTTTAGCACACGTCGGTATCACTAGAAGGCAAAGCCTGGTTGATGCAGGCTAACTGCGAAAAATGAGCCGAAGCTTGTTATGGTGATTCGCAAATAGACACAAGAGTTTTGTACAAAGAAGTAGCATGCCTCGGATATACCCAACAGCTATTGTTGTTATCCTGTAACAGCAAGATTTGTTTTTATGCAAATCAGAAGAAAAACGTGTGGATCTTCGTAAATTGTAATTGTTTGCAAACCGAGGAAATAAGAAATATCTTCTACGAAATCTGTTTTCCCGCTAGGTTCTCGCCATCCTGGGCCAAGGTGGCTTTGGCTGCGTGAAACTAGTTAGAGTGTCCGCTGCCCCCTGCTATCCTCTCGCGTTGAAGTCCATTCGCAAAGCGAAGATCATCAAAACCGGGCAACAGCAGCACGTCCTTGCTGAAAGGAACATTATGATGGCGATGGACACTCCATTCATCGGCCGATTATTCAGGTGGGGCACGAAACATGGCCACTCGTGTTTAAAATTGTCATTGCACTTCTTAAACGTTCAACTTGGCAACGTTTTGTTTTCTGAGTGTTTTTTTATTGCTTGTTGCTTTTACCGAGCTCCGGTCTCTGGCCCGAAATACTAACACCAGTCTTGCCTGTCTGTTGGGTCAGTCTACTGGGTTACTGCCATGCAGATGCAAGGCCTGGAGTTTTGCTTTTGCATCTCTTGTAGTTCGGGAAAGAAACCTCGCACTCACGGTTAAAAAATATCGCTCGTGCCACTTCCCTACGTTGTACGTGCAAGAAGCTTATAGTAGTAGGTGTTATGCGACGGTGTATAATATGTACACGCCTCACTGCCATTAACCACGACTCTCCCAGGGGTTCCTCAACGTGAAGGAAGTCTCCCCTGATGTTTTTGTGCTGGTAAACACAAATGTGCACTTCTCTCAGGCTGCTTTGTCGAAGCTGCATCGCCAGACCGACACAGGTCGCGGTCGAAAAAATTTCACGGGTCGGTGGCACTCGCTTGGAAAGATGTATGTGCAGAAAAATGCCCCTGTCAGGTGGATACGTATGGTGTTGGACCAGAGGTTCTTACACATTTTCAGGCGCGCCACTTTTGGCGTTAGTGATTGATAGTCGTGTCTCGCCTAACCTTACAATCAAACACAGAAAAAAACGGAACAACAATTTGTTTGTCATTATCCTGCCCTTTCAACAATATGTCGCTGTCATACTCGCGCCCCCCTTGCGAATTTTTCACGCCCCCCAAGAGGTGCGATCCCAGCTTAAGGACCCAGGCGTTGGATGAACAGGTTGAGGTTTTTGCAATGAATATATCCGGGATTCTGAAGTCAGCGTTTGAGCAATGTTTTTTAAACGAAAACTGCACCGATGCACTTATTCCACCAACACGATGCGCCCAACAAACCAACCTTTCGTAAATCCATTTGCAATTGTAAGACGTGTGTTGAATGTCTGCGACAGAACTTTCAAAGACGACCTGCGAATCTACATGCTGATGGAAGCATACCTCGGCGGCGAAGTATACGGGTACTTGAAAAGACACGGCCCGATGGAGGACAAATCGGCCCGGTTTTGCGCTGCGTGCGTCCTCGAAGCGCTGTCATACCTCCACGAGAGGGCGATCGTGTACCGCGATTTGAAACCCGAAAACCTGATGCTGAGTCACAGGTAAGTTGCCCTCGGCTTCCGCTTGACAGTGGTCTTTCACCAAAGAGAGCGGATACGAAACGGAGAAAACCCCAGAAGTGCGAGAGACGTGTTTGGTTTCGTGCGTTCTGTGCAGTTCGGGCGAACAACTGTTGTGCGTAATGTGCAGTTGCGACCTTCGGCTGTGAAGACAAATGAGCTGATCTCCAAAAAGCGAAACCGTCTCTTTGATGCCTTTGTGCGTCAGCGGATCGTTCCCGTAAACTTTTTACCTTACTTCCGTTCCGGTTTTTCAGAGGTTACGTGAAACTTGTCGACTTCGGGTTCGCCAAAAAAATCAAGATCGGTTTCAAGACGTGGACTTTCTGCGGAACGCCCGAGTATTTTCCTCCTGAAATACTGAGCAATACAGGTACAAGCCTCTTGTCCGAAAAACCGTTGAAACTGACTTGTGCCTTTTTGCTGTGTGTTTGTTTGCTGCATACAATGTAGAAGAAGGTTTGGAATTTTGTTTTGCATTTACTGGCTGTGGCAAGAGAGCGTTCAATATCAAAAATCTTTGATATAACGTTTTAATTATTAAATCTTGCCGTCTAAGTCAGTGCATTACAGTTGACTGGAAGGTTGTTGGGACAGCATCGTAAGACGGCAAAGGAAAGAAAGCACAGAACAAGAATTTAAAATTTTAAGTTTAAATAAAAAAAGGTTTAATGTTTGTGCTTAATCAGGTTTTTTTAAGGAAACTGTTAGGGACCCGATTTGTCTGATTCTAAGGACCCGATTTTCTATGATTCTTGGGACCCGATGATAATTTTCTCTGATTCTAGAGACCCGATTTTCAATTCTAGGGACCCGATTCGGGTCTCTAAAACACCTTAAAAAACCTGGCTTAATTGTTAGTCGGGTTTGCTTTTTATGTAGATCTTCTATTCCTTAACCGCTTCTTTTTTATAAACTTCATGAATTACTTTTTTGCTGCAGTAAAAGGTTCATCTATTGCATAAAATGAAGGCACATCGATGGATCAAAATGTTGCACAGTTCAGCGCAGAATTTATTTGTTTAATCCAGGAATACGCTATTTTAAAGTCCAGTTCTTGACGGCGTTTTCATAGAAGTCACATGAAAAACGCGTTAGGCAATCCAAAGCTACTGGCAGATAGTGCAATTTACGCCGGTCATATAACTGTATCTGTTATTCAAGATACTGAAAATATTGGATGGTTTTTAAATTCTCAAACTTGAATTAATCCTAAGCCTCCAAACCTCTAAACGTAGGTACTTTATCTTACTATGAACTTCAGTAACATTATTATGTAGTGATGAAGTCTTAATTGTGGGAGAAGTATATACGAGGAATATGTGCAGTTTTATTCGGTGTATGATGCACACTTGCCAATTTGCGTTGAACATTTGCCGTTCACAGCATATTAGTTGCAGTGCTCAGTCAAAGCAAAAACTGTACGTAGTTCAGAATTTCAGGCTTTATAATAAGAAACACTGCTGCAGTTGAGAAGAAAACCACATTATTTCGAATAAGGTCATGACATTGCTGCTGATTACTGGTCNTACGGGATCCTTGTGTACGAACTGCTCACACGCACCACACCGTTCTTCGCTGCTGACGACATGACAGTCTACGAGAACATATTAGGAGGNATCGAAGGAGTCAAGTTCTCGCGAAGAGTCGGTCGCAACGCCGAGGTAAAAACGAAATTTTCATTCATGGCCGATTTTCTCCAACGCCGATTAACTGTCTTATTGTGTTTCAATGAACTTCAAGACCTGCGTGTGGGTTGGGTATCGGAGACCACTAGTCTTTGTATTTACAGTAAGCCTCGGTTAATCCGGATCTTCGCCAAAACCGGATAAAACTGGCAGTAGGAATTATTTCTTACAAGTTTTTTATAAAAAGTCTTCGGTTTATCCGGATTTTTTAATCCGGATCTTCGCCAATTCTGGACAAAATCTACTCTTTTCACATCTCGTAAACCGGATTTTTCTGCACTTCCACGCTGTTGTGTTCTCAAAGTGCCTTCATTGGTCTGTAGGAAAGATTTGGCAGCTTTCATGTGCAACACAAGCGTGCTCACGACCGCCAAACAACGTTTAGAATTATGATAACAACGGCCGCAACTGCGCGCAACATTCAACTAATCGTAGGGGCGATTATTACGTCACATACGATCATAGCCCCGGTATGGAGGACATTACTTTCCAAACAGAATGACTGCTTATGGATCAGTCGCAGAAATCTCTGCGTCAGTCCAAAATCCCAGATTTCTTCGCAGCCAAGTAATCTGAAATTATGAACTTAAAGATTGTTCATAACTGCCTGGATATGGCGGTTACTAGTTGTAAGTACATCAACAAATTCGTTTTGCTTATACATGTATTGTAAATACATCAATGAATTCGTTGTGCTTCAGTGAAAGTTAGCTGTTTGGTCGTAAATGTGTTCAGTTAGGTGATTTTCACCGATATCTCAGTACTTAGATGACGTCAGGCTAGAAACAACCATCTTCGGTTAATCCGGATCTTCGCCTAAACCGGATAAAATCGTCGGTCAAATCGAATCCGGATTAACCGAAGTTTACTGTAATTTGGTTGGCCTCCAATCTAATATATAGAGGAATTAATCGAAACAGAAG
>JGI24021J15306_10001669_pt1 | contig 22357 bp, 21 predicted proteins | sample Ectturendosymbi1_FD_15306 | JGI IMG/M metagenome (IMG submission 15306) | reverse complement strand
AAGCAAGGCAAATACAGAATTTGCCTATAACAGCACCTCTAGGGGATTGCGTAAAGAACGTTATTGCCGAAATGACGTTATAAGCGAATAGAAATGCATGTAAAAAATGCCATCGGGACCGAACAAAATGTAACGTTATAGGCGAATTGACGCTACAGATGAAGCCGTTATAAATGAATTCAACCGTATAGAACAGATTTACAAGAGGTTTCAGGCCCCATTCGGATTAAACTAAAAAAGTTTCTTTCAGGGCAAATTGTTATTTTCAGTACAAATTTTTTCCGCCCCCCCAGTAAAATGCCTTCCCGTACGCCTATGCCCGGTATGGATCTATAGGGACCCGATTGTCTCTGATTTTAGGGACCCAATGATAATTTTATCTGATTCTAGGGACCCGATTTGAAATTCTGGGGACCCGAAACGGGTCCCTAAAACGCCTTAAAAAAACCTGGGCTACACCGATTTTTATTACATAATTTGTTTTTGCATGTAGCTCATAAAGCTGTGATATTGATCGTCATATTTTTGGTGCCCTATTTTTGCTGAAAGCATTCAACGAAAGTGGCATTTAAATTAAATTCTGTCTTTTTTCAAATATCGTCGATTCGTATTGCACCAAAGCACACTCTTCTATCTAACCACGTGTTGGCGCCCACACAGCGTAACTACCGACCTATCCGATACCTGTCAGTGATTTTTCATCATGCCGATCTGATTCTCTCGCGTGCTTGGTTGTGAAAAAGTCTGCGTGATCGGGGATGCCGTCTGAAATTTAAGTGCAGAATGGGTGCCGTGCGTGGCGGATTATGCTGATGGCAGCGGCGTTGTGGACGCAAGTGTTTGGTGGAACTGGAGATGTAGTAGCCCTACGAATTGGCAAAAATATTAGAGACGCTGAGGTGTTTATAAAGGTCGCACTGAAAGCAGTTCACGTCTACCCTTAGCTGTTGCTGTAGAGTTAGTTTTACAGTAATCCAATAAGTGTTTTTAGCAGTTTACACGCTGAAGTAGCCTGTGCGTTGTTGCTAAAAATCGAGCAATCCGATTAATTTCTTATGTTCTGTTGGATCCAGTGCGCGGTTTACGGATCGGTTAACTTGGTAAAGATTGATTTACGTTTTTTTCAGTCGAAGCTGCATTCTTGCTCTTCGAAATGAAATTAATTCTTGCCGTTATGACATGAAAAGACCACCTCTTTCATAGAAATTTAAGATATGCTTCAGAATTGGCTCACTTCAGTTGCACTAAGTGCTGGAGTTTTGTCGTAGATACTACAGTATTGTAAAAGTATTGGCGGAATGCCTCACCTAAGAAGATGATCTCAACCACCTGCAACTTCGCAAAATATGCGTTTGTTGTAAAAAAGTTTATCGAATTAAGTTACACCAGAAAGAACTTTCAGATCATGTCAAACATAATGTAGGCCAAGTGTTAATATAGCAATCTAAGAACATTCCTGATCGTGCAACATTTTAAAGCTGTTGGGGTGAGTCGTCTTTCTCACTCGCAAAAAGTTCATCCAGTCAGTTCAGAATTTTATTTAATGCCCTTTAAGCAGGTTATCGTGCTTCTTTTTAAGTAATTAAGCTCTGCTTTGAACCGCTCATTGCAATGCTGCTTGTATTCCACGCATTTTCATTGCGTGCACTTCAATGCTCACTTATTTAAATACCATCCTCACAGTTTGCATGTTCCCTGGACCATCTGGTGGCACAATACAAACTTGTTTTTGCTTCTCTCGCTCAGTGACAGGCTGCTAGGCTAATCTTGACCAACATCGGTCAATAAAAAACATTTATTTACTCTAAAGAAGACTGTTAACACCTGTTGTTTCTGTTAAAGGCATTTGTGATTAGTGTATTGCCACAAGATCCGAGCAGTTTATTGTGGCCAGAAGATTTTAACGAGGTGCTTGGAATACCATTGTTTGTTATCAGCTAGTCAGCAAAAGACTGCAGTGTGTGACTGTTGAATTTCCTGCCTTGTGTTCATCTTTGTATCCCGCGAAAACCCTTGGACTGAGTCAACGTGGATGTCGTGACTTTGGAAAATTCGAATCACTCTTGGCGATTGTTATTTTTACTCAGTAGACTTGTCATAGCCCGGTTGTTCCCTATACAGATGAGTGTTTTCACAGATTTTCTGTAGAGAGTATTCAGTACAACCTTCCCCGGATAGAAGTGAAAATCACTTTACAGAATACAGACTGCAAAAGACTCAAGCAAGACTCATTTCAATCTCTGTTAGTCGGCCGGGAAGAGAATTGGTGAAAAGTCAAAGCTGCAATCATGAAGACGAGTTGCGGCAAAAAGCCTGTACGAATTCATGTTCTCACGGGCGATTCTGTTCTTTTGGTGTTTGATGTAAGTTCATGTTTACGTTCGGCTAGAGCTGCACTAACATAATTAACTGGACATTAAGTCGTTCCCCAGGTGCATTCGTTTTTGCTTCATGTGCAAATTTACACGGTATGAGGTTGTTATCTTTTGCTCTACCACTGCTCCAGTTTCAACACATAGCGTGTAAACGCGTATATCACTTGCATTTGGTGCAGTTAACCACCTTTTTCTACTCGCTATTAAGTGTAAAATGAATGGCAACCAGCAAGAAGCAGCTGCGTCAAACTCTAAAAACGAAATGAATGATGTAGTTCTCTAATACCGTGACTTGTTTTTGTGAAATAGAGTTTCGCCAATGTTTATGTGCATATAACTAATTTTGCAGCCGAAAGCAACCGTCAGAGAAGTTTTTGATCAAGTTTGTTCTTTTTATTCCATAAAAGAAAATCACTTCTTCGGTCTTTCGGCTGAAATTGGTGAGTGATCTCTACTGTGATGGATCACAAGGTGCCAGTGCAACGTAAGGTGCCAGTGCAACGTAAGACATACACAGTTGTGATTGTAATGAGGACGGTTGTTCCTAAGCGTACATAGCAAGGTTCACCAACCTTTTTGAAAGTTGGAGCTACTTCTTCGGTACCGATTAATGCGAAGGGCTACCAGTTTGATACATACTTCTGATAGGACTTTCCCATCCCATGGCAACTTGTGACTGTCCCATCACAACTCATGGGATTCCCACGAAACTAGTAATAAGAGGTGCATGGTATCCTGTGCATGTCAATTGTCTAGCATCTTCTACAGAGTCCAGGCTAAAACATCCGAAAACTTCCAATTAGGGGGACCAATAAAACTTGGATTTAGTTGTGTCCTCTTATAAGGGTCCAACAACAACCATATTTTCGTGAACCTCGCATCACTACGCCTTGGCATTAAGCCTGCCTGCACTACTTTAATACGGTAATGATATTCAATTTCGGAAAATTCCTTCTATATGACCTACGCTTACCAACGATGAGACGTTGGGCAAATTCCATTCCTATGGACAAGCTTGCTAACTCCATAATAAATTCATTAAACGAGTAAAAGGTGGTTGCTTTATTGCAGCAAACTTGTTCAGATATTTTGGATTTCTTCGTACTTTTAATATATTTACACACGTGAACTTTAGGGACTAAAGGAATGGCTCTAGGTTTTGTCGTGAGTTATATGCAAAGGTCTAGGCTCCAGGTGTGGACAAACTACGGCACAAGGTGGGCATACGGTCTGCTGACGATTTTTCGACCCTCGTATAGAAAATAAACACTTAGTATATTTTTTGTAATATAAAAACACAAGATATAAGTGTAATTTGTAGCAGCTGTCCCTTCGCTGGATACTGACAGAACAACGTGTACATCACTGAAAAAAGTATGCCTACCACTGGTAGGCGATTCACGGTTTCATATTACCTGTGAAAATGTTACGCAAAAACGATTAATCACCAGTAAGTTAGTTTCTCAGTATATCCTTGTGTTTAGTGATGCTTTCTGTGCCTAACTGTTGCTTTTTGCAGGGCTCTTATAGAAGCGCATATACTTATTCAAGTTGAATTGGTGATTTACTTGTTTTGCAGAAAATGAACCTAGATTTTTGGACCTTAAACAGCGACTAAGTAAATATGCACCAAAAGAATGGTGCAAAGAATTGCGAAGAAGGGTAAGCTTTGTTGCGACGTTGGACGTCGCTAAATTTACTAGTTCTTTGACTTGCCTCTAGCAAAAGTGAAAGCATGGATAAGTGTGCAGCACGACTTTCGCTGCAACTTCCTTGTATTTTGGGCATTGTTTAAAATCACTTACAGGCACTTTAAACGTTCTCATAACCGGGAAGTGTTTTAAGCGACAGCATGCCTGAAGAGTAGTGACCCTAGTCAAGCACCTAGATTGAATGACGGCAAGCTTTACGGCTGACACGATAACTCAGACACCGCCAGCCCCTAAGAGCTGTCATAGGCGAATGGAAAATGTTTAGATCATAGTCAAACTTCATAGCTGTGGTTTCCTTTTCCGCAACCCACTGAAGTTTGTTGCATGCACTTTTTCTGTCGTTTTGACTGCGGGGCCATGATCAGCTTGCAAAACACATACAAGGCCCTTGTTAACTTTTATTCACAATAAACGTTCAACAGTTGCATTCTTACTAATAGTATCATTGGAATAGTTTAGTAGTTTATGCTGTGGCAAATTTTGCCACCGTTCACAGTATTTTAATAACCGCCTCTGTAACCTGGTTTTATGAAGGAAGCAGCGAAATAGCCAGAATGTACTTCAGAATCGTTCTAGAAAGTTTTTATACCTCTTGTATCTTCATTTTTGCCAAACAAACTTTTTAATTGCTGCACATTTCAGCCCACAGCCAGGTGCCACAGGAACCACGGCTCTCATTCAAATTTCCATGCTGTAACATTGGTTCAAATATGGTGGTTTTGAGTGAACAAAGTATTTGAAATAGATATGCAGATAATTTTAAAATCAAGCCTAGAAGTTCATATTTTGGAGTCAAGCACATTTAAATTTGTGGGTTCAGATACTTTTAGATTGTGAAGCTATTTGTTGTGCTCAGGGTAATAGTACAGGCTACAATCTGGTATGCGCAAAACCGCAACTCTTTATCTCAGGCATGCCATTGCAGGGTTTAACAGTTAGGCGCTTGCGTAGTTTCTGTTGACATATTGACTTCATTACTCACATTAGGATGAGAGAAAAATTGTATAGCCTTTGAACGTTAACAGCATCTCCCTTTTTACCCAATTTGTTTAGAATGCATCTGACTTTGTCAAGCTACAAAGTAGAGTGTGATTTGGTGTTTATTGGTTCTTTTGTGTGGTGTGCATCAGTGTTTGCCCTAAAGTAACACTTTATTTCTTATAGGACAGTGACCTGAGTGTTCAACCATCTTCCGTCTTCACTGTTCAGTTTCAAGTGCAATACTTCGTCGAGCATCCGAAGTTGATCCGGTAAGTATGTGACGGATGTGAATAAAAAACGATTGTTACGTAAATCATCTTAACCAGAACAGTCACGCCAGCTGTCAGCACCGAAAATTTTTTTTTTCAATATTTTTTTAATCGTATATGCTAGGAAGACGTTTTTATGTTAACTGTCAGTTCCTCTAATCTAGGAATTCTGATGTCATTGTGCCTTTAACGCATCATTGCTGATTGGTACCTGTGTGTGCTTGAGTAGCCGTGAGTGTATTTGCGCTACTCCATGTAACGCGGTCAGTCTGTGCAGAAATTCTGCAGCCATTTCAAAGATCCGAATGCTTTGAGTGGATCGACCTCGATCCCTAAAGCCGGCACCAGCGGTGGCTTGTTGCTGTGGCTTTTGTGCTTGGATACGAGCCGCAAATGATTGAATGCCTGAAGGCGATGTCTCGCTGCATGCAAGCTGTTGTTATCGAGTTTTAGAAGACTGAGAATTTTGCTGCACCATCAATGTGACCGACACCGTGCGAAATTACGCTGAGAAACCTTACACCTGCCAGGCCATTGTTTCCATTGAAAGCGCAAAGTTACGCACTACTACGCCTATAAGTTGACTGGACGCGCTAGCTTCTGTTTTGGACAGCGACTCCTTTTGTGCAAGTTGGAAACTTTTGCCACCGCTCTTTGCTGACCCTTAAGATTGTGGCTTCCTCGCGCCACCATCCCGCAATACGTCACCACGTTCAAATAGTTTTGGCGTGACTCTTCGCCTACCTGCACTTTGTGGAGATTGGGGGCAAGTTGCCACGTGAGTCACGGTGGTGCTTGCGCAAAAAGCGAAGAATTCCTTAGCGCCACCCGCCTACTATCGCTCTTTGTCATTGATTCAGATTATTTGATGAGCCTTCTGCCTCCGCTGTCGTAGAATGTCTGTGGCGCAAACCGCGAACGCTTCTCGAGGTCAGTAAAACATATTTGAAGCCCTCCCACTGTCGCTGTCCTCGTTTCACACGCATTGTGCTAGGTATGCAGCAAAAATTCCTTAGAAGAACGTCGGGCGTCCTTTGCAGCGAATTCATCTCGTGACAGCATTTGTTTCCACACACCTTGACCAGGCGCTAAATTTCCGAAACGCTTTTCAGGTTTTTAATCGAGTCATCTTAAAGCGTTCTAAATTCCCTTGTGTTTAAGATCGAGTGCCATGAAATTTTTGTTCACTGGTGCGCACCCACACCACAATTTTTCAAGCGTGTCTCCGACATGTTTCAAAGAAGAAAGGTTCCCATTTCCCGTTCGCGGCAGTATCCTTGTCATAACAATGCGAAACTAACTGGCAGTAGTGAAGATGTCGGTGATTGCTGTATCTGTTTTATGTTTGCTCCCGGTGTTTTAACACAGAAGCGAGCGGCGCTGACGTGCGAGTAAGTCCCTTAATCTTTCAGCAGTACTTTGTGTTCCAAATTGCTTGTATTTCACACTGAGAAGAAGCCTGAAGGAAACGCGTAGTGCTGTTTCTTTGCTCGAAAGATCAACACGCTGTCCCTATTTTGGCAAATCCACTGCAACTAGGAGATCGATGCGCTGTGACTTCTGTTAGTCACTCGGTTTTCGCGGCCTTTGACGTAAAATGCTGATGTATTCTCGATACACGAGTCAGTATATTTAGTCCCTTCACTCAAACTCGCTCGTTTGTTTGCTTACCAAATACGTTCTCTGAACCTCAGGTATTAAACGCGTTCATGTGATGTCCCGATCCTACATGCCTGTCACTGGTTCCACCTACGGAAAGAGCAGGCGGTGGTTTGAGAAAGTGTGATACCACTACAGTGTCAAGTCTGTTTATCACCAAATCAACAACATTGTTTGACTCTAACATGTCTTGTTTTTGACACAAAAAGGCGAATGTTTTACAATCACATGTCTCATAATTTGTGCGAGCTTTTTTATCCCGAGTCTTCGTTTCAGACGATGTACATGTACACAATGGTCCAGTATGTACAGGAACTTCAAATTTTTCATTGCTGTTAGGTGGTGATTCAAGTCGTAAAACTCTGTTACGATCAGCTCGTGCATAGAAATCTATTGCAAGTGAAATTTTGTTTTTTATTGGGCACGTTCGGAGCAAGGAATATTACTCTCGTATTTCATGAAATTAAGACAGTTGCTTACATTTCATTTTATATATGATTGCATGCAGTGTAATATCGATGTGTCCGCAGAAGCTTTTGATCTTGCATTTTATAATAATGAAGTAATGAGTAGATAGAAAAACTGACCACTCGAAATTAGCAAGGTACCGGTCTGATGAGCGTAAACTGAACCTGAACAGCGCAACGATTTTAACGTAATTACTACCAGTAAGATATGCATTTTCTGCCATTTTGTGTTGCCTGGATAGACACTTATGCCTGATTTTGATACAACTGGAATAGATAATTGCGAGCTGTGTGGTAGTACTTCTCCGCCAGCATAATTTCCGCTCATAAATGTGCGCATGATCGCGCTTGACACAGCGTGAATGGCGGCAGTGGAGTAAGCTCACCATGATTCTGTAATCTGTCATGAACAACGATCAGCAATCGACTTGTGATTAAGCGTTCGTTGGGACATCCGAATAGCGTTGATGTCCATCTAGCCATGAGTAATATACCAAACCAGCCGTTCCGACAATGCACGCAACTGCCCACCGGAACAAGGCATCCACGAAATGCATGCGCGAGATGAGTATAGCCTTGGTGATCAGATGGATGTGTTGATTTGTGAGAGAGCTCAGCTGCTGTGCGCAATGGGCATTAGTCAGTATTGTGATCCGTCAATCGTGTTGCAGGAACTGGAACCGCTGTGGAACTGGATGCAAGTTGATAATTTTTGTTCTGGCTCATGGCACGCGGCCAATCAGCAGTCGCGTCGTCGGTGCCAGTATATTGCCAGCATTTGGATTGCCCTGAGGTCTTTTTCCACAGCACGCACTGCGTGTGTGCAATTTACACTGACGCGAAACTGCGCAGAGACGTCGAGCAGCGCATTTAATAACGCGGATTGCGTGAAAAGCTGGTCGAAGCATAGATGTACGAGCGCACCGAAGCTTTTAGATCCTTTTCTGAGGTTTCATAAGTGATGTGTAACCGACTGCAAAAATGACCACAAGATTTTTCCCAACATTAGGAAGCGAGTAAAAATTGAACCATATCGTAAAGTGATATCGTATCATGTTCAAGTTAGCTAACGTCAGAAACACACAGTAGCAAATGCGAAAGGCTTTCCTCTCACACTGAATAAACTTGAGATTTTAAGGCCGCTTGAGGTTACCGAACTAGCAGGAGTTTTGTCTCTTACGTGAGACTACCATTACCGAGGCCACCGTGTCTCTATAGGACAGTTATGTACAACCGAAATGCTGACTGAGCCAAAAATCATGTCATCTTAACCTGAGAGCCGCACATTGCATGACATTTTTCGGTGTAAGCTAATGCACTGAAAGCGTTCGAACCCTTCTGCAATGGTAACGACTGTTTGGCACCTATAACCACTCCTGAAGTGTGATTTCATAAGCAAGTTTAATGCCAGTGGAACAAGGGTAGAAACCAGAAAACTAGTAAAAAGTTTTGCACCAAGGTGTCAGTGGACATATGGAAATGTCCCAGCACGCAGTACGGACATGATGAAGTAACACTGAGGGCGACCTGCATCAAAAATGTCAAATTTAAGATAATTAAAATAACTGCAGGTTGTCAGCATGTAGGCTACATACATTACAGCGAAAATCTAGACTGGGCCGCAAAAAAATGGTGCCGCGGATTGGACATAGCTGCTGTAGACGGCCTTGACATTACATAGCGATACACCTCATCCTGTGGCCTCCTATGTGAGACTTGCGGCAAGCGGCCTGTGCATGTTCACTTCACACAACGATTGTTTACGCAGTTTTCTGTCGTAGTTGTGGTTGTCACTATTGTCGCTTCGTGGTACGAGATCCATTCAAGGGTCGGTGTAGTGACACTGCTGTGCTAATGCACTAGACCACGCTGATCATTACGTGCGAGCAAGACTCTGAAATGCGAGGCTGCAATTCTCTGCGGATTTGCATCGTATATGATTACCAATCAGTCCCGTCGCCACGGGGGGGCTTTGGTGGGCTTAGCTCCCCAAACAAAGCTCCAAGACCCCCCAATTTAAATATGAAACACTAAATTAGTGGAATTTTTGTCATATTTGAATCTCAAGCCCCCCCTGCACGAATGTAAAGTCCCCCGCACAAACGTAAAGCCCCCCTACTGATGACCCTCTGGCGACGGTTCTGTTATCAATTAACTACGTTTTACTCTCAGCCGTGTTTCACTTATTTAATAAATCTTCCAGTTTTTTTAATGTTTTAATTTCTTCTCGTGAATTTAAAAAATATTGTAAAGCAGTACCTCGTTCTTTGCAGTGATCCCTGTTCAAGATACCACTATTACCTTCAGATGAAAAAAAACGTCTTACAGTCTAAAATCCGCGCTCAAGACGAACTGATCTTCACACTCGCGGCTACATCTTTACATCTGGACGTGGGAACGTTTGACTCAGAAACTCATAAAGGACATTACTTTGACCCATCAGACTATGTTCCTGCTTGGGTGAGTGCTTACGTGCGTCTCTCGTGTTCAGGAGTGGTAGACTGAGTCGCCGCTCGGTTGGTTTCATAAAACCCCAGACACGTAAGCAGAAAACTTGAATCATACTTTAAATAAAAAGCAAGGAAGATCTGTTTCAAATCAAAACAAAATCATGTTACGATTCATCTATCTTGGCTGAACCCAAAGGTAATCACTGATATGATGAAAAGCACATTTTTAACCAATCAGTGAAAAAAATTGTGTTTCAGTACTGCCAAAGACATACTGCAACCTCAACATATCCCCTGTAATTGTATTTGTTGGTGCAACTTGCAGTTAACTCAAGTTTTCTTCCTCACAACTTGGCTTGCTGGTAGGCACCGTAGGCTTACAAAGACACCACGGGCCGAGGCATCCAGAAAAACAGTGTAGGGCTTGCTGTGCATTTGATATTTAATTTCAGCAGAAGCAAAGCCATCTTTCGTGAATTTAAAAAAACTGAAAACGCAAAACGGGTAAAAACCATGATCTAGGTCAGTGTGGTCCAAATACAGGCCCGCGGACATATTTTTTAAGACCCACGAGCTTTCTCAGTATTGATTGTGTGCATGTTGCAGTAGGCAATTTTAATTAGAACAAGCATAACATCTGTTAATAATAATGTACAAGATTAACGGGGTTAGAGTTATGACTGTAGAGAGCTTCTAGAAAGTAGTCAGCAAAGATAGGTTTTCCAAACAGAAAGATTTCGCACTAAAATTCGCTTGATGTTTGGAAGCACATAAGTATGTGAGAGCACATTTTCTACGATGAAGTAAGTCAAATCTGAAAACAGAAATCGAATGGCAGACGAAAAATCGGACGATAGTCTCCGACTTGCTACCTCTAACATAGTGGTATTGTTAAAGTTAAGGATTCAACCACAGGCATCGCACCGATAGAGATTTGTAATGTTTATTGATATTGTGCAATAATTTAAATGACACACCCACTGAACTCACCCATTTTCTATTTTCAATTTTAAATCTTCTGAATCTTTTGTTTCATACATCATTTTGTTGGAAGTGGCCCGCGAGTTGTCACGTCTTTGTAAAATGGCCCGCAGGCAAGGTGGATGCCCTGCTGCAGTTGTTGATTAATTCCGGCCAGCTTTATTTCCACCTTGCCCTACTGTGTTGGTGTGAAAGAATAATGGTGTTGCTCTATTAATATTGCTACACATACAGTAGTTTTGTAACCTTGATGAGCCTTCTAGTTCCTGTATGATCGATGTGTCGTGTAGTTTACCCACAAATGGAGCAACGAGTACCTGCGGTCGCACTTACCAACCATGCACGCTGAGCTCACCGCAACGTCACCATTCGAAGCGCAGGCAGATTATATACGGCAAGCATCATGCATCGACGATGTTCCTGTTCACTATTATAAACTTTACAAGGTAAGAAGATTTGTTTAACAGTTCCCACCAAGTATATATACACGTTTGCAGTTAATAAAGTACGTCATGAAAAGAGATCACGTTTGAGTCGAAGCGGTGAACTACGACGTGGAACTTGTTTACAACGTTCAACTCAAGGCTAACATCAAAGCGGTGTTTGGCAAAGGTTACGACTTACAAGGGTGGAATTGAATATTCAATGGTTTTTAGTAGCTTGTAAGCTTTCATGCGTCACACTGCAGGTTGCTTGCGGTGAACTCCTGCGAACGAAACTCGGGTGTTTTCACGTTTCAAGTGATTGAATGTAGCTGGGTCAAACTGCCATTTTTGCATGCTCGAGGTGGCGTTGGACGAGTGACTTAGAGGCATGTTTGCTCCGGGTCTATGAATCGTCAATTAAAGTATTTTGCCTTGGTTCGCTCGTGGATGTTTTCGTTTCTTTCGATTGCTCATCCGTTTACTACGGTTCGGTGATCTTAACTGGAGACGCAGAAGCAGTTTGTCGCCGGTTGATTTAACAAATCCGGTGTATCTGGTAATTGGGTGAAATCATTCCTGCCGACTGGTTAATCGAAGGGCGTGACAATTATTCAGTGCCGTCACGTGAATGACGCTTCCCTCCGTTGATGCGAAATCTGGCATTCGTCTATCTGCATGCTTTGTCATACTGAGAAATCTGGCGTGTGAGTTTTCAATCCCATATTTGAGGTTATTTGGCCGAGCGAGTTTTCAATAAATCGATACTTTGATGTTGGCTGTTTGTTGACCAGTGAGTAATACTTTCATCCAACTGCTGCATGTTTATCTTCCGATGCAGGTTAACATTGTGGTCTGTCATTTTTTCTAACAACTGTGACTAAATTCTTAACACCTTCCGTAACGAGAGGCTCTTCACTGAACGACGTGTAATGTTTGTTTTGCGGTGAAGCCACAACTGTCAGTAGAATTAAGTGCTTCGAAGGATTTTCGGAATCGTGTTTAGCAGCAAAAGCAGCCGCAGTCTCTGGGATTCTCGAATCAAAATGAATAGCGAAATGACGTATAATTGTATCGTATGTATAATTAAGCGTGGCCTGCATNCGCTGCCGTTTGACTTACCGGAGGAAAAGTTGCAGCAGTCATTGTAATGCAAAGTAGATGATGTTTTAGGTTCATTTAATGTCACCTAGGTTGTTTCTTCGAAAGTTGATTTGTTGGGCTGCTACAACCACTTCATCCTTTGCTTGGAGTTGTTATGATGTCGCACGATATGCTGCATGGACATTTATATAGTTACTCTAAAACTAAGCGCACTTTTTTTATACCAGGACTATCTGATGAAAAACGGTTGGACTTCACAGACGTACAGTTTTATGTAATTGATTCTTATGTTATTTCGTTTGCCAAAGTGGTTAATGACAAATTTTACTCAGCGGCGAAGCTTGCGTGAGTGAAAAATGTTACGGAGCGCTCGCGAAAACCTCGTTTGGCGTTTTATCTGAATTCCCTTATAATGGGTTTGTTTCCCACTCAGCTTCGCCTTTTTATTTACGAGTCCCCTTCCGTCGGTGGCTCGACGTGACGCGACACCAACTGTGTTGTAAAAGCGGGGTCTTACGCATGTTTACACACTAAATACTGCACTAACCGAAAAAGTTGGCCGACATGACTGCCCCACAATAAAACAGTTTGGTTGCCATCCAAATCTGTAGGTCAAATTATCGGTTCGTCCATGTTTTAGACACAGGTGGGCGTGTCTTATACGGAAGTATGACCAAGCGCGACTCCATGATTCATTCGGTTACAGAGCTGTAATCAGAACGCGCAAATGAAGAGATTTGGTCCCGCTTTGCTATTTCTCCTTATAGACTTTTAGCTATAAGTGGAAAAAATGCTGGGTGTCTGGGTTGTGTCAATTGCGGCTCTGTGCGCTGTCCGGACCTACGTATCGCTGCACACCGCTTTGCCATGCACAAAGCACTCTATGCCCTTCAAAGCAACCGCAAAGTGCTGAAGTTTTGAATAACTGTTGAAACGTTTTAGGTCTATCGCTGCAAAATACAGTAATCTTGAGTCTGCATGTCTTCGTATGGTAATGCAGTGGAATATGTTCGGGTTTATCGTGGTTAGAAACGGACCGGTGACAGCTTTTTCATAGCGCAATCACACGTTCTTGCGTGAATGTCATAGTGCTGGCAATACCCGGCGTGCATCACAAGCGTTTATGGTGAACTTGCTGCAGACATGTAGAGTCGACAATGTTGAAAATTGCCTTTCCGATGTTGCATACGTCTGAGGGTTATTTTGAAAGAACTGATGCATGCGTTGTCTACCATACATTAACTTGTGCATGCAGCCTTCGTATGCCCGTGTAAAAAATCTCTTCTATCACACAGCATTACACATTCAGTGGATTTTTGTATATAGCGTCATTTATGAATTTTGCACCGGTTTGTCGGCTGCATCAGCCAAGACTGAATAGTTTCTATAGCGTCAAAAACAGTTGTTGTGCAGTTAGAGAAACAGCCACTTGAATCCACTCAAATTTTGCGTGTTTTGTCTTTATGAGATATTTCAGATGGGAAATATTTTTCAAGATGAGCAATGATGTGAAAGCTGCTCGTCAAGAAACTGCTTAATTATGAAAAAGTTACTTGGTGTTTTTTGCTAAATCTTTTGAAGTATGAGATTTTTTCCAGTATGAAATATCCAACATGTTGGTATTTAGCTTGGAAAGACATCACCAACTCGAGTTGAACGAATGTTGGTTGTAGCAGATTTCAATTTGCTTTTGCATCGCATGGGCGATTGACGCACATTCGTTTATTAGCTGATGCTCCTCGGGTTTGCATTTGCTCCACTTCAAAGCGAAAGATCTTGGCAATGTGCCATTGTTCCACGTCGCGCCGTGTTTCTTTCTCAACGGACGTTATTTCAAAAAAGGTCCGCTCCAAAGTAACCGGACACTTCAACGACAATAAAAACTCTGACGCACGACCATCCGCTGAAAACATGTAGCAGTTTTTTGCTGCGCCATCTGATGCGCTACATTGCGAAGTTTTTGTGTTTTTGTTGTTGCCTTCATGATGCACAACTTTCCGCAATGCTCTGCTCTAGCCGTTAAATGCGGTGGCAAGCTTGCCAACATACAAACAGTATATTTTATGTTAGACGTATCAGTTTCCTTTTGTTGCCATCTGTCGCGTATAAGGTACTTACAAGTGGACCTTCTAGGGAAGGAAACCTGAATCTCTCAGATAGTTTCTTGCTTTGGGTGATGCAATGTTTGTAGGCCACTACTACTTGGTGTAGTGTTTGGTAAGCAAGTATTTGTTTGCAACTTACCGAGCTTTTCTATGCGTTTATTTGATTTTTACAAATGTTAATTCTTGTTTGTCTGTTTTCATTATTATGAGAAAGCTATTTTTGGGAGAAGCACACAGGCTGTCTTGAGAAACCAAACTGCATCAGGATTTATATTTTTGCAATGCATTTTATCATGTGTGCGTTTTCTTCCACTGCTGCTTGGAGCTCATATTTTTGTTGCGTGTTGCAGACCAAGAAAGAGTCAGATCCTTCCGTTGTTCTGGGAATATTTCACCAAGGTCTTCGAATCCACCACGTGACGAAGGATGGTACGCACTTGTTGGATTTCGAGTTTCCATGGGCGAAAGTCGGTCGCCTTTACTTCGCGGTAAATATATTTAGTGTTGTTGGTGTTTGTTGCTTGCAGCCTTCGTGATAGCTTGTAGGTTTGCCGCAAGATAACGCGTGGGAGGATATCCATCAATTTTGCATTAGCTGAGGGTTTGTGTACAACAAGCGGGCTTGATAAGTTTGAACTTCACGCCATGTGTACATCTCGTTTTTTTTCAAATTGCAACAACTTGTTCTTAATGTATTTGCGTAACTACTGTTTGATGTTCGAGACTGGATTTGCGGGATTCAGCGACATGCTTGATACTAACTTCAAATTTGAACAACTGCCATGGCATTGTTTTGAGGGTGAATTCGCTGTGCGTGGCACACAATAAATCCGCTACAGGTCTCGGCACGCAAACAACAACCAGCAAAGCCTAATTGGCCAGAAGCAGACAAGAAAGCTTTCGTGTTGCCCAGGCTTCAACTGGTATTATCCACTTGTTCACCTTTGGTGTGGTGGAAAATGCGCAGTAGCGTGTCATGTAAGCGCGTAAGTTTTTCCTTTGGAAAGCAACGAAGCGTGTCTTAACGGTGTGCGAGGATTTCGCGTTTTCAGTCAGCTATGAAGACTTTATTAAAAATTCATTTCTCTTTACCTGACATGTGATTGACCATATCCGGTTTTCTTCAAAGTACAGTAACATTTTCATGTTGGAAAAATAAGGTTCTTTACGCGTTTCTGTCATGTTCCGTTAGGTCAAAAACCAGTTTTTGACCAGTCAATTTTCTGCGTTTGCTATTGAAATGCAGAATGCAAAGCATATACAGTATTACAAATCAAACCGGTAGGTTAAAGATCTTTTTTCCGTTAAAATGAAACAAATATCAAAAGTGTGAAAGACCCAACGAAACTAGAGGTAACAAACCCTAGACGAAAATCAATCCAAACGCACAAGAGAAATAGCAAGTGTCAATATATCCGCTGAAGTCACTGAGAAGGTTTTGCATTGTTATACTTCAACATCAAGTACTACCACGCCTAGCGTACATCAATCGTCCAGTAGTGGGCAAAACAACAATATTACGTCAAAAGTCGCAAAAAATCCAGTATTATGTCAGAATTGCAACTAAGCTTGCAAAAACAGTCAATATCTATTTTAGTAGCTTTAATAAAATAACTGCGCTGCAAGAAATTTTGAATTTTACTGACCTTAGTATGATAAAGGGTCGAAAAGTAATTAGGGCCTTAGTAATGAAGGTTCGAAAGCTGCTTGTTGTCGATGAAAATTCTGAGCTCAGATATACTCCCAGACCCAGGAGTTGCGATGGTCATCGTTGTGTTTGTATCCAGACATTCGTTCAGTGAAATTCACTAATTAACTACAGATGTCGCGATTTGTGCAAAAAATCACCTTCGGTTTTTTCACACACAAAGCAAGCGTGCTTAAAAATATCTTGGAACTTTGATCGTAGAAGAGTGTTCGATCAACTTTACCTCGATCAACTGCCTCCGGTTTCATCGAAACGTGACTAAGCGGTTTGAGTTGTCTTGTGCACGTCTGGTCTGCTCATCCAATCAATTGCCTTGTGCCTTCGTCGTTCAGAATAGGAGCTGCTTTGATTTTCGCCGATTGTGCAGAAGATGGTTACAGTTCTGACCAGAGGAATTCCTCACGTTAACTTGTCATCTGTTCATTTTCGGTTCAACGCGCTACCAGCATACTGTTGATGAGATACCAGTTTGCTGAAATCTTATTTTGAAGTTGATGCAAACCGATTTTTAAATTGCTTTGCGCTTTTAAAAAGATTATCGTAAGAGCAAGTGTGATCAAAACGAATGCCTGAGACAAGTGCATTGTGCTCAACATAAGAATTTGCCTGGTCATCATCCGCACATTCCAAATATGCGTCTGGCTTACATTATTTAGTCCAATGTGTCTCTGGTATTTTTGCCCTTTCAAGAGGAAAAACGTCCACCTCATGTTTTCTGAATCAGCAATTTGTGCTTTGAAGCAAGTTTTCATTTCAGGCTCGGCGTTTCGAGATCCATCCCGAAGACCAGCCTTCCAGCCGGCGCTTGACGTACTACACTGGAAGTCAAACCAGGTCCAAATACCTGCTTCGGTTGCTGCGGGAGACGCATTCGCTGTACATGAGTTTGACGCCGTTCGTTCAGCACATGCGAAAGGTGGACGTTAGACACGGTCAGTGAATATTGCATTCGGGTTTTAGGCGGAACTTTGTTTTAAGCTGTTTCTACGCTTTGCTCAACTTCAACCATATTCGAAGCGATTTCTTTCGTGTGGGTGTCCTGTCGCCGCAAATGCACTCACTTGGTGTGAGCATATTTATCATGCTATGGCACATTGTCTTGACTTTCCTTTTTATGCTGTTGTGGGACACATTGCTGATGACAAACTGGAAGGACTTCGATATTACGTTTTGTCTGGTCTGTTGTAACCTGTTCAGTGACGTTAATTTTGAGCAATAGAACTTGACGGGCGTGTGGACTGTAACGTCGGTTTCATTGTTTTCGTTAAGTTCATAACTAACGTAAGACAATTCTAAAGCGTCTGCAATGTGATTTTATACTCAAAAATAGTCACTTGACTATTGTAACACCAAGAAACACACTGACCGCCATGGGTGGCGGAACCTTTCAAGTCTATAGAACAACAATTTTTGTGGTTTGAATCGGCAACTGTGACGTCACAAACATTGGAATATGACGTCATTAACTTTTGTTAGCATGTTTAAGCAATTTTATGTAATGTTTTATTAGCCCTCAACGACCCCTATCTACACTACACCCTATCTATCTACGCTACACTGACTTGAGAACAGAAATGTAACTAGTTGTTCTTGCTAATTGTGTTACTTGAACGTGTTTAGGCAAAACTCGAAATTTAAAAGTGGGGACCAGGTCTCCCCAGAAAAAAGTGCGGGGGGCTAGGCTCATGCGACCCCACGGTTCCACCACCTACCCACGGTAGATTTTTCTGGTTTGTTGTGCGACTTTGAGAAAACTCGCAACTTTTACGATGCGCTGATTCTGGGTAAACGGATTAAACACTGCGACTTTGTTTCAAGCGCGAAACGGATGAGTTTGAAACTCGACGACGTAGTCTTCCTCGTTAAATGTCGTGATTGTCAATACACAGGAAATCACGCAGTGTGGAGGCACTTGATTGTCATCGCAGACAGGCATGCTCAAGAACTCTTGGTCACAAAAGTAATCATGGTGACGCGCGTTTGTTTACACTTTAAAATTTTCTCTTTCTGTAATAGATGAGAGAGTGTTTGTGATATTGTCATTCCATAAGCGCTCTCACAGTGTGAGGGAGGTAATATCTGCCGTAGATGTGACGATGGAATACTAAACTCTGACTCTTGAAATAAGCTAAATGGCTGATAAAACTGTTGACAGATTAACCACAGCACCAGATAAGATTGCTAAGTAACTCCCTGGTACTGAAACGAAACCTTCAGAGATCGTTGTTACATGTGTTTGCTGATAACTTTTTTATGTTTGCGCTGGACGCATTACTCACCAAGTATTCCCAGCGCTATGGCGACCGATGCGCTCACATGCGTGTGGCTGGATAGTTGTGTTCACCTGTCTTTTGACCAGGTTGTTTCACTTGCAAACTACTTGTTCATTGCGGATTTTAATTAAACGCCGACCAGCTGAGCCGTGAGACTTGAAGAAATCCCAATCCAAAGTGAGGTCAAAAAAAGGATGTCCTTTGAACGAGGCACTTCGCACGCTTGACCAACTTATCACTTTTTCGATTGAACTTAGCCTAGGGGTTGGATTGTTGCGCGAGCACCGCGGCACAGTCGCGCTAAAGATCCAGCAGCGTGCTGTCAGCTTGTCTTTGTCCGAAATTTTTGCGCGAATGAGTCTCCACTCGGCATTTGTTGTCGTCACAACCATCGCGCTTGTGCGCCGAAACGCATTCATGCCTGTCCACGTAACGGTTGCAAGCAGCAGTGCGGTCGATGCTTTTACGCATTCCAAGCATCGTTCACTTCGTTTATTGAATCTAAAATGTCGCGGCGGATGTTCTGCTGCTGCAGGGCTACCGTTGAAGCGTTCCCGCTGTGTTTGCCATTGTGCGTTCTTATTGAGTTGGGTCGAGTTCGGCGAGGTTGGGAGTCAAAAGAATAAGAATGGCAGCGATTATAAAATATAAGTGTGTAAAACATGGTCAAGTTTCAACAATTCTTCATTTTCAAACAGCAACCTTACAGTTGTTGACGTTGATGCAAGCAATAGCTGCACTACCGGCGAGAATTCAGTGGTATATGTTGCAAGCAACTCGAATTAGTAACAAACTGTTGCAAGAAACATGATTTTGAAGAAAGTAGAAAAAACATTTTTCGTCAGTTATCTCAAACATTATTGTCTCAATTGGTGTAATACCCAATGCTTATGTTGCTTGTACTTTTCTACAAGTGAGGTAGAAAAGCTATTATTCATTCCTTGTTAACATGTAAGAAGTGAAGTTGTGAAAATTCCAAGTGATACTCGAAATGCTTTGAAAAAATCCTGGTAAAAGAATGAAAACCACTGTTTCAGTAACTGATCTTTGTTCAGGGAGGCGCCACTATCGTGAGTCGTATATAAGCGGACAAAANCTGGAGGAGCGCCAACAACTGACAGAACGTCTGATTGGTGATGACACGAACAGAAGCGCAATATCGCAAAATGTCAAAAAAGGTTGGTTTTCGATTCTCATGTATTTAACGAAAGTACAGGAGATTTTTTTTCCGATTTTCACTGCGGAAAATGTTATCGGGAGTTAAATTATGAAGTGATTTTGAATTTTATTTCTATTGGTTCATAATTCAGTCTAAAATTTCCTGGAGCAATGCCGACTGCTTTGCTAGTTTTTTTATTTTTTGCTTGTATTTCGTTTTGTAACAATTTTCCGTTTGTTGCAGAAACGAACGACAAATTTTTCAAATCGTACAACTCGAGTACAAGTCACGGAAGTTCCCACACGTCTGGAATTGAGAGCGATTCGAAGCAGAGAACTGAAGAAGAAGAAGAAGAAGAAGACGGTACAGTTTAAAGAATTTCAACAGGCTTTTGCATTTTCTTAGACTTATCCATGGCAATGTTCTAACTTTTATGCTGCTAGGCAACTACTATTAGCTATCTACAACTGCAACTCCATTAAGTTTCATGTTTTTTATAAATGTGTCACATTGTTTTTATAATTCTTGCGAACTTGTGCAGATAACGCCTTCATCGACGATTTTGATCCGATAGAGCGCGATGGGCCGCCATGCGGCGGAGTGATCAACGTCACACAGGAACACTTGCAGTCGCCCCAACTCAAGAATTTGAGTGTCTCGGATCTTGCCGAACCGCGTCAAAGGAAAATATCGAAAGAAACCGCGCCCGGTGAGCTAGCATTGATTTTTTGCTGGTGATGGATGTGCTCTATATAGCTTTGCTGACATCAATACAACAAAGCACTGTGAGCAGCAAACGCTCTTCGTTGTATGGCCGCACCCGAATTGGTTTGATCAAAGTCTTTTGCACCCACACTCTGATGCTACAATTGTTGTGAACTGGCTGCAACTTGCAGTCTTTTTCATGTAATAAACATGTTATTTGTTGGCTGGAAATTGAAACTGCCTCCTTTTTTTGCTTACAGAATCCTCGTCATCAGAATCGGCCAAAAGCGAGCAAACAGTAAAAGCTCTCGTGCACCACTGTATTTCACCCCCAGAACAAGAACAAAACTTGCCTCTAGTCAACATGGATGCTGGTTCCACGGAGGAGGTAACGTCCAGCTCGCCAAGCTATCATGAAGTTGATGCCACCCAGTCGCCTCACGAATGCAACTATAACATTAACAGCAACTCGAACGGCAGCCATCTTGTTCTTCTTAAATCAAGCACCTTGACGCAGAAAACTGCGCGGTTGGCAGGCACTGTATCGAACGAACCAACCGCAACTGCACTGAACGCTGACAACCAACAACCTACGGTTCCTGTGAGTGACCAAAGCGATTACTCGCCCGACAAAACTGTTTTAGCCAGTTCTTCATCTCATGATGTCGTGGACCACGCAGCGGCGACGACGTGTAAACCTGTCGGAGCAAGAAGTTCTCATCCTGGTGACTGGGTCCTGGGTAAAGATTGGAAGACATACTACGATGACACCCACACCATTCAATTGTTGCACAGGTGAGTTTTTCAACAGTAAGTGCACACTAAGCTTAATAAAGATGGCCTGGCATCTATGCATGTGAACATTTTCTTTTCGAAACCCTTTTTAAGAATGTTCCTGGGGTGAGTTGTGCATAGGAACCACCTGCCGCAGTAAGTGTTGATGTGCTTATAATTACTCATGTTAATGCCTAGATACTTGAAAGGCAAGGGTGCAGTTACTGGTGAGCAAGTGGTGCTACTGAATAAACAAGTTTTTGTCAAATGAGTTTATTAAAAGACCCTGGTTATTAGTTGATACTTAATATTCGTCTCGGTTTCGTAACGTTTTGATATTCAATCACAAATTCATTCGAGGAGATTTGCAGACTTGCTGTCATCCATGATATGTGCGTACAACGCACCAGTCCCGTCGCTCCGGGGGCCTTTGGTAGGCTAAGCCCCCCAAAACTCAAATATGAAACACTGCACGTCAGTGAAGCTTTTATCAAATTTTATAATGTCAAGCCCCCCTGCACAAACGTAAAGCCCCCCTATTGAAGACTTCCTGGCGACGGTTCTGCAACACACACGTGTGCATCGGATTGAAGTACCCGTTGAATGAACCTACTTTATGTCCTCCGTGCATAAAGAGCTTTGATTTATAGTTGCTTTAGGTGCTTATTGTTTGGAAGATATGAAAATTGCCATTTTCGAAAATCATTACGAGAAACTGAAATAATCGTTTTTCGAAATGGAGAAGGCTATTCAACGGATGGCGTAAATTAAGTGCTGCAGCGGACATGCATTTATTTGCAGATCAAAATCAATCGACTTCGATTGCAACCGATCTACAGCTAGTCAGAGCGCTTCCTCCCAGAAGCGGGGAGGCAGTTCCTCGCATCACCATCGTCACCACCATCGTGGCAAGCACAGCGATAAATCTGGGAGCATGCTCAGAAGCGGAAGTGCCGACTCATCACTACGGACTGGCAGTGTGACGACGACACAAACGAAGGCAAAGCGATCTTCCCGCAAGCAGCATCAGCGTCATTGTCGCCGTACATCGGCACAGGACGGTGACGTAAGAAAGCAAGCAACCCTGCTTTCTTCTGGCCCGCATTTCGGTGCAGCGCCGAGAGCAAACGCCAGCGTCGACGACCTCAGCAGCGCCAGAAATCCGGCTTTGCCAGGCGAGCACGACGGCAAAGAGCGGGGACCTTACTTGCCA
>JGI24021J15306_10001667_pt1 | contig 22361 bp, 8 predicted proteins | sample Ectturendosymbi1_FD_15306 | JGI IMG/M metagenome (IMG submission 15306) | reverse complement strand
GTTACCTTTTCGTGCGACGGCCGCTCTTGGGTTCCGCTTGGCCCCGTCTTTGCCGAACCCGGTACTGGCCGTCAGCTTGCTGTTCCTGACGAAGGGCGATTTTCGTGACTCCGAAGGCGAAGGCAGTTTCTTTGTGGTCGGCCGATTGGTGTATCGGATCGGGGAGGGGAACTCGTGCAACGTGGCGCGCTGTCTCGAACCTCGCTGAAAAGGGGAGGGAGAGGGTGGGGTTTGCTTGGGGGCGTTCCAAAAAGACGACGGAGTCGACTGCGCGACATGTTTTGCCTGCAAACAGAGGTGTTGTGAAGCAAGATGGCGAAAGAAGTAAACACAGAGGTGTTTTTCAGTCACTTGATTCACCAGTAGGCAGTGAGGGGCCCTTCAAAGGAGGTTTCGGCGACTTCAGGACCCCTATTTCAAATGCGTGCTCGCCAACAACTACCTGAGCATGTTACCAACGTAAAACCTGTGCGCACTGCGAAGGCCAGCTGTGTGCCGAGAAATTAACAGAGTTGTAGACGCAAATTAAGTGCTTGAAATCATTTTTCAATGAAAGTGCAGGACGCTCATGACAGAACGCGTGGGGAGTCGGAAAAGATCCCAGCAACGTTGAAAGCCATTTTCTAGCACTCACGGTTCCACAATAATCTTGTGCTGCATCTGCTCAAACGGCAGTATGTTGCAACTCGGCGGCCGTTGCCTCTACTTAGGCCGGTGTTTCTCAACCTGTGGGCCATGCCCACTGGTGTGCCATAGCGTAGTTTGAGTGGGCCATGGAGTTACAGTAATCTAGACATCTAATCACTACAGCGTGGAAACACTGATTGCGTTCAGCAGCAAGATTATCACTGAATTGCATACAGCCCTAGACATTGTATAAAGTCTTCACTCCCACACGCAACGCAGTAGACTCAAGCACAGTGTTGCCACTCTGTTGTTACGGAAAAGTACTAAATTCCATGATAAAAAAACACTAGTTTCACAAAAAGACACGAGATTACAAAAGCAAACTTACACACAGTGAATACGCCCAGAAAATGCGTTGCAATGCTAACCATAGACATTGTGCAACTCATTGTATATCAGAGACAAAGAAAACGGAAGATAGCAGCAACGTTTGTGTTTGTTTGTACAGGTTACTGAAATTTTTAACAGATGGCCAAGTGACTTCGCAGTGGTTAACTCAAAACAGATTATATTGCCTTGTTTAATTCAAGATTTCATTAGGCAGAATTTTTAGCAAATTACAATTGCACTAAACCAAAATGTCGGAATTACAGTTACAATTACACAAAATCGTGCAATTAATTACATTCAGCTCACTCATAAAAAACACAAGATAGCCATAAAAAAGCACTAGAACACTAGATGGAATGAAAAAAACACTAGATCTAGTGGAAAAACACTGAGAGTGGCGCCACTGCTCAAGCACACATGGCAGCAACAAAGAACATATCACATCTTGAAAAACCACGTAGAGATGTGGCGGTAATAGAAAAAAATACGGTTTAATGGCGTTAACACGATTGCTTTAACGAAACATAAGCATAAATATGTGGTACTAGTAATGATGTTTCGCATGGATAGAGCCAACACAGTTGCTATGCTGTTCAGCACCGTTGTGCACTTCTGCGATGAGTTCGAAGCAGACTGATTTATAAAATGCATGGGTAGTGTGAGGCTGCGAAGGGCCAGGGGTTATTTGTTTTGCAGACCTCCCGAGGAAAAGACTTCTTGCAGTGTAAAGAGAACAGGTAACAGGGCAAAATTTGCTACTTTAGCATCATGTGTGTTTGTTTTAGCGTATAAAAGCACAGCTTATGCTAACAACGTATAGTGGGTCACGCAATTTGTACCAGACGTTCCGGGCCACGTAAGTAAAAAGATTGAGAAACACTGATTTAGACAGTCACGGAAGATTCTCTCATCGTTTTCGCTAGAAACAGATCTTCTGCAAACGTGTGCCACCGCGGTAATCGGAAGTGTCGTTCACTCACACGTGTGGATAGCATCAATTGCCGGTTTTGAAACAAGACTTTTCACCTGCTTCAATTTTTCCCGAATTTATAATAACAACTCTTGGTTCTCTTCAAGATACAACAACCTTGTCAAAACTAAAATCGTAATTCTGTTGAAACGGTTTATATATATACTTTTAAATTCCAGCGATCAACGCGTTATCTCACAACGCAATGGTCGTGCGGTGTGAAGGAATGGTGGCAAAAGACAGAGCAAACAAACCTGTGTCTACAACTAAGTTCTCGTGAAAGTTATGGTTTCTGTTGCGTAAATGTTGTACACTGTTTCGCAAACGTTCCGGCAAAGTATTTTTATGTTGCTGAAGAACAGTTTTAAAAGATTAAATTTACTAATCTACCAAAATAAACGTGCTTTTTCACCTGAGAGATGGAATCAAGTAAACTGAAGAAACCACACACTATTTGACAATTGAGGCGAATACGTTGCATTTTCGGAAACAAAAGGTCAAAATTTAAACTGTTTTAGTTGATTTATTTAGAACTTTGGTTCTTTCGGGCGTAATTTTGCGGCGAAAGTGACGTCACGTGGTAAGAATAACAAAACTTACAGATCTGACGCAGATGCAGCACTGAGAGGATGTGCATTTCACCTTTTTCCATGTCACCCTTTCGCAGTAGGATACTGAGACCGCCGACGTCCTTGTCAAAGGCTGGGAATTGTTGTGGTCTGCAAAACAGTTCTTCTAGTAACCAAGAGTCAGCAGCATTTGTCTACGACAATATCAGCTGAAGGATAAAAAATGCCCCGATGAGTTCAGGTGTGTCGCAGCAGATATGAAAAACTTTTATACGTACACGTGGACATTGAGAGTCAAACTAATCATATACATCTTATACGGTATTTATGGTTGTTAGGATAAAACTAGAACTGCATTGTGACTGCCGGCTGACAGCTAGCCAGTGGTGGGATTCAAATTTTTGAAGAACAGGTTCTCGCACTCCAGGACTCACTAACAACAGGTTTACGGAAGATTTGCCAAATTAAGGAAAATGTGTTCATGGTGAAAAATTAAGAACCCCTGACTTAAGCCAACCACCGGTTCTCGGGATTAGAGAAATTCCAACAACAGGTTCTTGCGAACCGGTCGAACGCCGTCACAGCAGCTAGCTGAACCTTACAGCCGAATATTTCCGGTTGATGTCGCCAGAGACTCCACGGGTAGTAAACAAGAGACAGCCGGTTTGCCGACTGGCTGCGTATGAGAAACGTCCAATCGTATTCAACCTTTTTTCCTTATTCGCAACAAAACTGGAATTTGAGTTGTCATTGTGTATTGGCAATACAATTTTCATCGGGTCGCTATGTTTTCTTGCGGCTTGTAATTTCGAAGCATGTCACTGAAGACTTCAGCAATGAACGAACTCGCTTCCACTTTGAATCTTGTCTTAACCGTTCTCGTTTCCTTCCACACAACCTCTTGTTTCGATCTACAGCACAGTTCAAAAGTTATCTTCACGATTATTTTATATGAATCGAAGCAGAGACAAAAATTTTGAACAGTACATACATCACTCCACTGTGAAAGGTTAAGGGATTCAACAAACTTCCGAAATCAGAACGACCGGAGATTACAAAACCAGTAGGAACAAACTTGTGGTGTCCAAGCTGCTAATCGTTCAGGTTCCGAAACAGTGTCAAAAGGTTTTCCATGCACCTTTACCCTGTCTCGAGAAATTTTGTCCAACTTCGACAATTTTTCAGCTGCGTGAGGTCAAANTTTCGACAAATTTTCAACTTCCGACAAATTTTTTTGTCCAACTTTCGACAATTTTTCAACGGCGTCAATTTTTCACNGTTCCATGACATGGACCTTGTTTCTTGATACCAGAGGGTGCAGANACATGAGACATGTGGCCCAAGCGCAGCATAAGTAGGGCGCTGAGGGTGATCTTGTCTCCGGCTGACACAGTTACTCCCGATGCCAGCTCGTAACTACTTTTGCGAATTTTAGAAAAAGTGTTAAAACTAACCTGTATCTTATTCACATCACCTCTTGTTGACAATGCATGCTCGCCCAAAATAACAACTGAAAAACCTGGCCTTCACTAACTAACCAACATAAAATCGTGCCAATCAGAAGCAGTAATGTTCATCGTTGACTTCGGCCACCTTATCCATACGCAAAACTATCTGCTAAATTTTTTTCGACTGTTGCAGAAACGCTTCCATGAAACAAAAGTTTCAGTGAACGTGACTGCTGGAACGACATAGCAAACTGTTCAATATCTCTCTCTAAAGACTGCTTCTATGCGGTTAAGTGTTTATTTGTTAGAAAATTTGTTTTTTTTGTGCCAGGATTGTAGCCTAGAAAACAAGCAGTGGGCCAGGACTGCGACAACCCTTTGTGTGTTCCGACAACTTAGAATTCGTATACTTGCATTTGTGTCGATGAATGTACCGACTGTGTTCACGAGTTGCGTGAGGATCGACCAACGATCGGTAATTCGGCACATGAGCGAACGTATTGATGGAGCAACCATCAGGACTAGTGCTGATTATCTCTGTTTCTATAAAGTCTTATTCGAAGTGAATTGAATCAAGCAATGGCCACAGTGAAGTGCAAATTTTGCCCCAGCTTATGGGAGCTTGAAAGCACTAGTCGCAGTAGCAGAGTTGACTGTCCCATGGTAACCTTGTTGAGCGAAGACGGAGGCGCATGGCGAGGGTTCAGTTGTTTACCTGCAGTGACGTAACAGCGCTTGATTGCTTCAAGCATTTAAACTTCCGCTGCGCGACGATGCTAATGAAATGAATGACTGATTAATGAAACACATGCTAAGGTGTGATATCAATTGCGCTTACCACTTGTTGTGTTTTTCATGTTTGTTTGAACAATTCTATTTGAATAAATTCTGATGCGATGTCGTGAAAGATTCTCGATGACCTCGACCAGAGGAAGAGTAGTTGACCACTGCACCGACACCAAAAATGGAGTTAAAACCAGGTTTCGGTGTCGCAGAGTGGCCATCATTTTCCCTGATCGAGGTCATCAATTCTTTCCGAGGATCTTTTGCGATATCACAGAAAATTCAGATCTTATTCAAATGGAATTGTTCAGACAAGCATGAAAAACAAAACAGCAGGCGGTTAGCGCGATTGACATCATACCTTCACGTGTGTTTCACGAATCAGTCATTCATTTCATTAGCATCATCGCGCAGCGGAAGTTTAAATGCTTCAAGCAATCAAGCGCTATTACGTCACTGCAGGAAAACAAGTGAAGCCTCGCCTTGCGCCTCCGTCTTCGCTCAACAAGGTTACCATGGGGTAGTCAACTCTGCTACTGCGACTAGCGCTTTCAAGCTCCCATAAACTGGGGCAAAATTTGCACTTCATTGTAACCATTGCTTGATTCAATTCACGTCGAAGAAGATTTTATAGAAATAGAGGTGATCAGCCCTAGCCATCACACTTGTCCTGATGATTGCTCCATTAATACGTTCACTTATGCCAATTACAGAATTGTTAGTCGATTCTCATTTAACTCGTGAACGTAGTCGATAAATTCATCGACACAGATGCAAGTATAAACGTTCTTCATTTCTCACGTTGTCGGGGCACACTAAAGGCCAATTGCGTTGCTGCTACCTCCGTCACAAGATAGGACACTCGCCTATCTCGCAAGGTACTGAACCGTGCGAACACGCCAACGGATGAGTTCTTTACTGTAGTTAGATGAACGCCAGCAGACGAAACTATGGTGAAATGTCATTTTGGTATACGGGTAAGCACATCTGAAGCTGACGCTTGGCGACAAACAACGCGGCGAAAACAGGGAATGACGGGGTAACTCGTCTTTTTGGCGAACTGCCGAGAAATTTCAACACAAACTTCAAAATTTGTTTCTGCAAAGACACTTTCACGCCTACCCTCAACGACTGCGTTGTACCAAAAACTGCAGCCAAAATTCTCATATTGCCACACTGTTATAGACAGAAATAATTGAAAACCACAAAAAAGTTCTGTAGGTCCCAGAGAAGGTTTAATTGACAGCTATTGGGTAAATCCTGGTTCTTTCTGCCATGTGGTGTCAATTTTTTCATGGACAAACAACTGAACTCGCACATTTTCGTTGCCATCATGCGCTACAGCACTATAAAATGTGTTCCGGATTATAACTCAAAAGATCGAGTAAAAATTGCATTTTTAAATATGGTTGTCTGTACTCTTTGCTCAAGGCGTGTAAAATGTGAAGACGAATCTTCTAATGTTTAACAAAATGAGCATGAAACAGATTTGGACATTTGGTGTGTGTACACGCCCTCAACAAAATGGCAAAGTTCTCCAAACACCAATCAATAGTTGATGAAATCCAATCAACAATCTACAAAATTCAAAACAAAGCTTTCAAAATCAAATCAATAGTTTTAGCACGCGAAATACATTATTATTGATAAGCGTTTTTCATGGCAAGTAAAAGTTGGTGTCAAACGTTCATGAACTGTTAAGGAAACTGCCAACAGCAAATCAAAAAGAAGCGACTTTGTTACATAGCAANTAACCTTTAAGCAGCAGGAGAAACCATTTCTTTAAAAAACAGCCTGCAGCATCCCGAGGCCATTGTCATGNTTGGTCAAAGAATATGAAAGCAGAATATGTACGGAAACAGCTGTTGTTGATAAAAAGTCACAATCGTTNGACAGCGCGTGAATTGATCAACGCAATTAATAACCACTACTTTTGTAAAAACTTTTACTTGTATCCAGACGATGTTCCGATGCATTTCTGTCACACGACAAAAGCAGCTGATCACATTTGCTCCTTTCCTCCAAGGCCTGTCCTTCACAAACGCTGGTCGGAAATGCGAAGGGTGAAAACTTGTGTGAGTGAGGACTAGCACTGCCTGAAGCGCTACCTGCGCAAAAGCAAAGATTTTCTCATTAAACCACATACCTCAGCATACCTGTCACTTGCATTTAATACGAAGACAAGACACCAACGGCCAAACGTTGTAGCATGTTTTTCATGTTTACTCACTGCAAACGAGGCAGCAACAACCAATGTTGCGAAGTTTACTTTGTATTAAGTTGATACTAACGTTCACATATATTTAATATCCCAATATGTGTGGTACAAGCGCCTTATATTCTCTAATGTGCAACCGCGGTTTCTCACAACAATAATAATACCATCAAATTTCTGAAGTTAAGATGAAGCTAACATTTACATATTTANTATTAACATACGTGTGCTACAAGCTCATTAAATTTATTTATTTATCTACAAACAGCCAATGATAGCAGGCCAAGGCCTGAAATAATNATTGGCAACGCAAAGGCTAAAAAATAGGCAGCCACACACACACACACAAAACATTACAGAGAGAAGCCACGGTAGATGGTAAAGTTGTACTAATAGGGTAACACGTCTGCTGAAACAGGCATAAGGACGGATTTTTAGATAAATCGGGATGTCCAAACAGAATTATTGTGGTTAATTCGGCGCAATCTAGTGAAGTAAATTCAGAACGGGAAAATATTTTTTCATCAACAAACATCTTTCAAACTTTTGGAATCAACATTTGGCGTGATATGTAGATGGAAGGACATTGAAAAAATATATGAAGTTCAGTCTTAATAGAAACACATTAACAGATCTGATTGTAATGGCCATTTGCGTTCTGTTTCCTATGTCCATAAACGAAGCATTCGTAGGATGGCAGTTGCGTTTGTATTGCAACCATTCAAATGCCAAACATTAGTTTCTTTGCTAAGGAACGAATCTGATACTTCGGAGCGGAATTGGCGTAAACTTGAATGAAGGGCAGTGGGTAGAGAGTTCCAAAGTTTTGACCCTTTATGGAAGAAAGAATTATGTACGGAATGAGTTTTACAGGAGGGCTGAACATTCATATGAAAAAGTGAAGGGCAGTCAGAAAGAATTTAAAAAATTGAAAGCAAGAGCGGACATGAAGGAAGTGCATGTTCCGAAAAGGGTGGTACGGAATGCTATAAGAATATGAATCTGACGACGGACAAGCAATGGCGTGAGACCTAATTCTTTTAGAATAATCTCATGTGATGTGGTCCAGACACAATTAGAGTTAAGCTTAGCTACGGCAGTGTGAACGCCTTTGAGGAGATTGGCTAAAATTTTCTAATGTGCAACCACGGTTTCTCACAATAACAATACCATCAAGCTTTTTTCCCTCAGTAAAATACAACTTGGCGTTTATCACAATACAAAAATTCATACAGCAAGCCAATGAAACTGCGCTTGGTCATGCAGAACACGCCACTGCCACACACGTTGCCCGCTATCGCTTCGAAGCGGACCCGCGTGTCAGACTGAGGACTCACATTGACAGAAACAGTTTGTACTTCAACTTGAAGGCATTGCTACTTGGGGCACCGCCATACCTCACGCTGGTATCGACGCTGTGGGCAAAAGGAGATTTGGAGTTGGGTTATGAATAATCTCTCTCATTTTCGTAATCAAATCTGAAAGCTTACTCTTGCCTTTGTAACATTTGTGTCCCACGTTGTGCATGTGCTCGCACAATCTGTTTATGAAAAACCCCTGTAAGGCACAAGGCTATTGCTTCGAACTCACCTTTTCGTGGCAGATATTGCTTTCTCACGGCATCGTCCATCTGGTGGGCACTTCTACGTCCCAACATAACCACTGCATTGTTGAGTTCGACAAATTGAGTTATGTGCCTTCCTTGTCAAACAAGGCTATGACACTAGGTCGTATTCCACGCGAAGTAAGCACCCAGCACGCACGACCCACAAACAATACTCACCAGCGCTTTTCGGGCTTTTTGACTGCCAGTACTGCCTCAGTCCTTTGAAGTTCTCCTTGGAGTTCTGCTTGTCGAGTACAATCTTGCTCGGTCGATTCTGGCGATTCATTTTCGACCGACCTGGCGGCACTGCTACCCACAGCAGAGCTGTGCCAACGTTTGTTGTTCAACGACCGAATCTTATCTGCGACCAGCTGTGTGCAGCGAATGCGTGTATAATCCAAAAATAACGTGCTTTTGTTCGGCTCGAACAGCCAGTGAAAGCACACTTAAAAGCCACTTGGAAAGCGCAGTAATCCAATTGTGCCTCCAACGGTCTTTCCAGGTGGTGTCCGAACCTCTGTCTTCCGGAACCAGTTATGAAGTTGTTGCCGCACGCCAAAGAACGGCGTTTGTAATTGAAAAAAAACACACAGCCAAACACGTCTTCTGAAAGCAAAAAATCTAGGCTGTGTAAATTTAATTCATTTTAGTTAAATTATTATTGGAGCATCTCAATATGCTCGCATCTAATTAACACAAATCCCACCACCTTCATAAATATTGTATNTTTTAACATTTTCCCAAGTGGCACGCGATTCGATATCCTGNCAAGACAGAACAGAGCAACCACAAAGAGCATTTTTTTCATTCTATCAATTATTACATTAACCAAAGAAAGCNNAGCGGTGCAGACTAAACTTCAGGTGTCAAGCCACTCGCACTACACTGAGAATAATAACATCAAGGAATAAAGTTCGCGGTGCAATACATGCTTCCGTTTTTCATGCACTGCTGAACATGCATTGTTTTAAGCTGCAGAAGTGAAAGCTGCCACGACCGTCACTCGACCCGTTATGCGCTCAACTTCATCCCTTGCAACCAGACCCACCACGCGCTAAGTGCAATTAGAGAGGAAGTGCGCGATGCCAAGGGCACTTGTGCCGGAGTGGACGCGCTCCCAGCATACCCGTGCTGCACACGAGCTCAGCAGGGCAGTTCAGAACATGGGAATCGAACGAAAATAAACTGACGTCGCAGTTTGTTGACGTTGCTTGTTTGACATGGTTGTACTACTTGGAACGGGAGAGTCAAATTAAAGAGGAGCTTTGTTGCGAGCTCTCTGACGCAGATAAGACGAGGCAAGAGACGACGACAAGAAAATGAGCGAAGTAGAGCGTTGGGAAGTATCAATCAATCCAATGGGTCCATTTGGAGAGTCGTTAAAGCGAACTCAATCGCTCACTGTCCGCATGCGAGGGCGCGAGCTCGCGCGAATCAAAATTCGAACTGTAAGTTCCACTGTTGAACCGGTCAGCAAACAATGACCACTTTTGAACATGCTTCAACCTCGCTCACGCAATAACGAGCTCTATCCGGGAAGCGTGCATTGACTCCCCTGACGAGAGACACTCGCTGCACAACGTAATGAGGTCTATCTTATCATGGGACATAATACAGTCACTGAAAAAAGCTGTTAAAAGCTGATTTTGATTGGCTATGCCACAAGGGACCGAAAAGTCTATAGCAAACTTTACATTAGCATAAAATGTACCAGTTCAATCCTATACGCACGTGCTTCAGTTTCAAGGAAACGAACAAGAATATTTGTCGTTTCACGCAGATAACGCACCGGACACTCACTTCTGGGAACTCAATGCCTACGCAAAATCTTTCTAAGTCACCTCTGAAAACAAAACATTAATTTTTGAAGCAAGAATACCGGGAAAAATCTGAAACATTCACCACAAACGACTTTTTCTTCCTTCAGTTTAAAGAAACAGCACGCAACAATGAGGGATCAACAAGGAACACCAACGTGGAGCTCGCGAAAAGGAAATTATGTTATATACGTGCATTCATTACCAGTTTCTTCTTTAAATTATTTTATTAGAAGAACAGGGGTTTTTATACCAGCGTCGTAGGAATACAAAGTTGTTAGGGGTCAACTGAACAACAGATTAACAGTTGTAGCCACTTGCCGAGTGCACAAAATGTTCTATACAGTGTTTTGTCCTCAAAGAATGTAATTAATCTGCACTTCCAGTAAGAGTTCCATTAAACCTTCAACACAAGCAAACAAGTTCCATGGCTTGCGTCAGAACATTTTACATTACTGTCAAGGCATAACGGGGGCTGCGGAGCTGTACATCATCGTGAAATTCTGACTATATCCACCATGTCTGTCCGCTTGCTACCACGGAATCCGAAGGTCGCGATTTATAGCGAAACAAATGAATAACTTCACTCGAAAAAACAACTATTTTTGAGCGATTCAAGTCATAAAACCTCTTTAAAAGAAATCTGAACTTTTCGGCGCCACATATACGCGACATAATACAAATTTCCGGTTAAGGCGTCCGATCATCAAAATCTATAAACGTGCAGATTGTACCCGCGGTTTATGAGCAGATTGAACCATGTGAAACGTCAAACGAAAAAGACTGGTGCTGAGCTTACTGCTTTTCATGCGATTGACGACGCTTTTACAGCGCCTGCAATCGTGATGTCACGAATATTTGCGTTGTACAACACTTTGCGCTGAAAAGTAAACGCAACCTGCGGCCTGGGACTTAAATGCATTCATCAGAGCAACACTGCGAANTTTAAACCTGCGGCTTTGGAAAACCACTTCCACAAGCAACTGATTAACAAACTCGACTTCACCACGAGACGCATCTAGTTCGCATGCGCACGACAGAATACTGTCGTAACGAACTGCGTCTTGCTGCGAGCCAATAGAAATTATAATCGATACGTTGAAGTTCTAATACCATCGATTCGTTTACCTCCGTGAGTAGGACTAAACAGTCCGTGACAAACTGCTAGTCGTAAGTTATCAAACATAATACGATAAAAAATCATATAGGTACACAACTAAATCATTTTTATTTCTAAAAACGAATACTGTACTTTGTTTGTGTAACGGTTCATATTCCCATCAATTGCGTTTTATCTCGTTTTTCTTTGTTGCACGTGATGTTATGTTTGTTTTGATTACTGAGTGATTTGATGCCTTATTTATTTAAAGTTTGCTGCTCGCTTGTTCCACCTTCTACCATTTACTTTCACTAAATGTCACTGAACTAAGTGCAAAGTAGAGAAAGTGAAAACCGATAAAACGCTGTAAAACTTGGTTTTGTTCCTGCTACGACGGTATTTCGACGAGCGTCCAAGTACTAAGAGCGACGAAGCTTTGTAGCAACACCACAAAGTCAGTTGTGGGGAAATGTGGAGTCAGAAGTATAGTGATCGTTTCGAGCACGTGAGATCAATCAGAAATGATTGTAGCGCAGAAAATAAGTACTCTCCCGAACCACCAAAAGCTACCCCGTCTTTTCCGCGACATGAAGCCGTGGATTGCTTTGCACACAGCCCTACGGAAGTTTATTGTAAGCCTATAAGAAACTTCTGCAAAAAAATAAGCCTGTAGCTACTGCTGATTTCGTCCTTTCTCTTCATCTTTTTCTTATCTTAAAAAAGCGTAAAAAACGACTGAAGATCCGATTCGTCTGCATGCACAGCAGTCATCTGCGCTTGTATAACACGTTTGAGCTAATGCCGGAACGCTTTGCGAACCATGCTGCTCGAGAGGCATCACTGTGATTAAACCAGCGTTCTGTGTGACGCTAAAAGCAAAAGCGCTCATGGAGACGGAATGAGCGAATGCATCATTGGTAAGTTTGTAGTCACAGTTAGAGATAGGGCAAATATCAAACTTACATGGAACTGTACGAATCGTCAGAATGTGGCACATTATTTCTTTCTTCGTACAAGCTTTCATATATGTAGTTTAACGTTTTTCTTTTAGTTATTGTTACTTTGTGCGAATTGAGTGGCGCTGAAACAAAATTACCTGAAGTGACCCATCCTGGTGCTCACGGCATTGTCAGATACGTGCGTCTTGTACGACTAATTGACCACGTGCACATAAGGAAGTAATTTGAAACTACCTATCTAAATTCTGCACATGGGTAGAGCTGAAGCAGTTGCGGACAAAATATCTCCAACCTCGTTAACAAATTATCAAAAGGGATGCACGAAATTCAATCAGATTTTTCTTAGTAATCTACATAAAGCACGCGTGCGAGGTGAAAGTACTTACCAACAAGGGAGCGCAACAACGCGCAGATCCCAAAAACCCGCAAACACGTTGGCCATTTCAAACAAACTAACTTGATAAAACGAAAATTGCCACGATATAAAAGTGTCATCACCATTGCCAGTCTAAAGCTGTTTCGCGCCTACAGTCACCACAACAAATTTCATTTTCGTGCAAAGCATTTAGCAGGTTCTTCTAGATGTCAACATGGACGTTTTGGTGGCTGGTTTGCAATGGTGATATAATTCTTGATGACTGGCTGATACACAATTCTTGGTGACTGGCTGATACGCTTGCAATGGTGATATCATTCTTAGTGACTGGCTGGTACACAAGCCGCGGTGGCAGATGGTCAGTGATGAATACCGGCACGACGAGATGTGACCGGATGTGATGCTAGCAGGCACGGTGACAACTTGCCAGCGGTTAGTAATGGCGGTAGCAGCTTGTTTGTGGCAACGCCTGTTATGACAGCAGTNCAATAAAGGAACGTGTCTCAATTACCCTTAAGCCGTGGTCGTGACCAGGCATGCAACCGATAGCATTTTATATTCACCACCTTTGCAGCCCGCGTATTCCATTTCATACGTAAGCGATGAAATGAACCTAGCTAGACGATGACACAAACATGTCTTTTGACATCTTAAGTGAATACAATCGATGGCGGACTTGTGCGATACATATTTACCAGCTAGTCTGACCTAAACCTTTCCACTGCTCAAAAGCCGCAATTGTGCGAAAACGCTTTATTGTACCGGTTTGTTTGCTTTGGCAAACAACGCATAAACTTCCTGCTTGCACGCCCAGTGCTGATGCTTTCAAATTATTTAAATCAGTAAGATTTGAACACCGTGCAAAGTGTCGTGATTTCACTTTTCACGGCAGAATTAAATTTCAGCCCATTCACGACCTCGCTCAGTGTGTCCAAGTCAGTTACAACATTTTCGATTTCGCATTACCCCGGTTGCGGGACATTACGTAACGCGCGGCCTCTTCCCGATCTTTCGGAGTGAAGACGAACACACCGGAGAGTCGTACAACTTTGCATCACGACGTTTTGCTTCTCTCACTTATACGTGGGTAGCTGACAAATTTTATATGCGTCAAATATGAGATCAATTGGAAATGAATGATAGAACCAAGTCAGAGACAGTGAGCAAAATCATTAACAGGTTGAAGTGTAACCTCTTGCTGATATTAATTTAAACGTATAAGCACTCAATGCGCTCGTGGCAAGAGGACAATCCACCAGACCACACGAGCCATTCAGGTCAGGCTTGAGACAGTCACAGAAGACTGGTCAATCAAAACGCGTTTGCGCCACCAGCTTGCAAATGCGGTCGTTTTTTTACAGCGGAACCTCACAGCCTTAGACAGCTCCGTATATACTCGTGTATAAGTCGCACCGATGGATAGGTCACACCCCTAGTTTGTGATTGTCGAAGTGAGTGTTTGTGGTTGATCCGTATATGGATAACAGTGAAGCAGAACAGCTAAAACACAGGTAGCTTATTGGCTTTTCTTTCAGCGTGATGAATGAAGAGAGTGAAGTAGAACAGCTAAAATGCAGATAACTTACTGGCTCTTTTTTCGGCGTGATAAATGCGGGGAGTGATGAGAAGAACAGTGATGAATATATTTGGTGTTAGCATGCAACAGGTTAAAGTATGCAACCGGTACCGGTAATAATAACATTTTAATTTCGAATTAATCGGGTCAGCGAGACAGAATCGAATTTTTTGTGAACCGGATTTGATTTGGCTGATTCTATGGACATCCGTTAACAAGAGGCCTGGTGTTTGTATTTATGTCCAGTGTATAGGTCGCACCTAATTTTTTGGCTCAATTTTTTGGTAAAAAAAGTGCAACGTATACGCGAGTATATACAGTAAATAGTCGAGCTGTTGGGGGTCAGCTCGGACCCAGAGATTAAACGAACCGACAGTTTCATCCGGCCGGGAATGAAAAAAGACGCCACCCTCCTTTCCGTATTTTTATTACTGTACAAACGGTTAGCTTTCATTGAATCAGGGTGGCGCATTCAAGGCTGGCTACTTTTTCCATTTGGGGCGTTTCCTAGAATTCTGCTTTTGCCGTTACTCCCCGTCCCATAAAACTATATCGAGAATACTGCGTCATAAACGTCAGCGAAAAATTGCTCAGCCCGATTCAATCCAGGTACGTTCGAGCAGCCTATCTGAAGTACCGCGCCAAGCTTACGCCGGCGCAAAGCGGCGGCCACCTCAACGCGCCGGCGGTTATTCGGCGATGATGTAATTTGGTGTTGACGGGTTGAACTGTTTTCAGTTTGCCCTATAAGGTTCGCGTCTGCGCATAAAAGACGCCAACCGCAGGTCGGAGCACGGGGCGAGTGGTTTCGCCGCAAGTAATGACGCTTCGTCTTCAACGTCGCCAGGGCTTTTTGTCTAACTGTCTTAAGAATGAGGGTTTTCCATGGAAGGCACAGTCTCAATCCGGCCCGATTGGCAAGTGATGTGTGACAACTTTCGTATCGGATCACTCAAAATTTTCTCCCACGTGACACAATTCGAACTTTGCCAGCGCTACGAGTACAGCGCCACGTAGCGTCAAGTGACGTTTACTACAACAGGTTGCGTCGTAACCGACTAATCACAAATTGTCGCAGCGTTTCGCGGCACATCAGAAGCCGACGCGTCAATTCTCCAGCCATTACAAGCCAAACGCTCTTACAGGAGCTTTGCTCAAGGCAAAGGCACGGTGACCTCACTGAAATCGATGGCGGCTTTTGATGGGCTCGTCACGTTATTTACAAGTCAAAACAGACTCCGCCTAATTCAACCGAGCTTGATGAGAACACCTGCCTCGTAGATGCCAACAGTAGGCGGCGATTAACCCGCATTGAGCAAAACAATCCACGTTTGATTCCACATGAATGACCTTTTTTATAATTGGCGAACAGTTATCCGACTACATTCTGCGGCGCAAAGCAACGGCAATGGCGCAGACGTTCATCATCGATCGAATGTTGCGAGACATTGCAACCTTCGCTTGCAAAACGTCTTTATGACAATAAGCAAGAAGCGTATCTCCTTTGCAGCAAAGAAAGAGCTCTTCTGGTGAACTGCACGTTTTTATTAATGTCAACCAACGTTGCGACAGTATGCAGCCATCTGGTTTTGTTGTCAGGGCGGGAAGTTGGTGGTGATTACCAGCTGAAGATTGATGCAGAAAAACTTCGCCTCCACGCAAGTCGCTTTCTTTCTAGCGCTGTATCTTACACTGCGAAGTTGGCGCCTGACGTGTAAACGGAAGCTTATACACAACACTTTCGCCGTAAACGGAAACAGCGAACCTTTGCCCTTCTGCGCGACCTTCGGCTTTCCCAGGTCAGACGAGTTCGAGCATGCCCGGCTCGTCACATGTCTAAGTTAACTAATTATAGCACAGACCGGAATTGCTGGACTTTGAAACAAAGCGTAACAATCACTGGTGAAACAGCAAAAACGCACTAGGGTTTTTATGTATTCCAGCATATATCAGATCGTACCTAGCAGCCAGACGAGGGTGAAACTGAAAGTTGAGACATCTAAAACAATACACGTCTCGCGATGTTTGGTGTTGTACACCCTTCAAGTTAATATCGGTCTCTCAATAAGCGATCATCAACGCAATACCCAACAGTTCAAACGGACATTGTAGTTGTGTCGAAGGAAAGCTGCCGGTAAAACGAAAAATAAAAACTAATGGACAGATGTCTTACAACACTGACCTTAGCGGTGCGATCAATGCGCTCAGGAAATCGAATCAGTGTGAAGATGTCTCCTTCTTGGCAGCAGAAACAGAGTGATAATACCGCGTGTGCACGAATCAACAACGAAATAAATCAAACGCTGAGCTGTCCTTACGACGAAATAACTCCTGCGATATCTGCGATCGTGCCCAAAAAATATCACTAGTTTTGTTGCAACCTCTCCGGTGGTGTTGCGTTGATTGTGTGATTCACCACGAACGGGATGTGCGTGAAGAACAACGCCATTATATGTGTAGAGCGAGCAAGCACTCTCCCTGCCAGCAAACAATCGGCTGCCAAATCATGACATTTGCGCCCGCTGCGTTATACCTTGGAACAATATGCGAGCCAAACGCAACAAATAAACTGTGCAAGTGGTGGTCATTATAAAAACACTGCTTTTGTGCACTACCCCGAGTCTGTGGCTGGCACGGTTGGGAACCTTGCATTGAAAAAATTCTTCGTTGTCGGCTTACGACTTCGCCAGAAAGCGCACGGCTTTTATTTGTTAGCTAGTTAGCTCCATTTCAGGTTCATACTTTGTTATTAAGGCATTGCTGGTCACTTTTGTTCAAACCATTAATCGAACAACTTCGACGCAAGATCTTTCCCAAGCTAACTACCTGTACCTGACATTTTGCTTGATACACACGGCGATATCGATTTTCAAGCCTGCAACATTTTCATTTTCGCAAGCCTAGAAACCTACCTCTCCAAAAGAAACAGGTTGCCTACTTTTTTAATCATAACAAAGAAATGCAGAATGTTTTATCCACACTACCTTAAAATATCACGAAGCGCAAGTTACTTAGAATGAAGAGCCAACTATCTGGAATTCTGTCGATTGTCGTGGATCTCAACATTTCATGAACAATCCATCGATTAACTCCAATGATTTCTATTTCATTCGGACTTAAAACCTCGATGCTTTGAAACCTGTCGTCAGATTCTCGCTTATCTTACAGTGCGTACGTTTGGGAGCTCGACGCCAGCCAAATGCTAAATTATTGATAACGGAAGGAATACTCAGCTTCTCCAAATCTCATAACCCTTTGCGACTTGCATCATTTGATTATACTTCGCGAAAACACTTTGCAACAGAAGTCCAGCAAACTAGGGAAAGCTTATGCTGCCATGAATGGTTGCCCGGCAGTCATCCATTTTTATGTGCCTCCGCGGGAGCAAATTGAAATTGACAACGATTAATGCACCCCAAGCAACAAACTTCCTGCGCAAGAGGTCGCCCCACTGAAGAAGAGTGTGCAAGCAAACAAGCGTTTTCCACACGCAACTACCAGTGGTGCCACGCCTAGTGATTTTTCACTAGAGATTTGCACCAACAGAACGAACAAGTGTTTCTAATTTGAGTTTCTCATTGTTTTCTCTTTCGTACTGTTTGTTACTGCATTATTGGCCATGACGGTATTTACATTTCTTTGCAGAAACACTGCTGTAGAAATAATTAATTGTTAGGTTGATTTCTCTAAAATACTCCGTCAGTAGTGTCGTTTTCAGCTCTTGAGAAAGCCTGAAGATTGTTCGTATGAGATTTTAAATCATTTTCAAGTTTGTTAAAATCGATCATGCTGAAGCCTGCAAAGGTCTTTGGCCAATAAAGTAAATAACAGATCATTCCACGCAAAACTGCAAACTTCTACGCAAAAATTTTAAATCTAGTGATTTTTTTCAGATCTAGTGAATTTTTTTGAGAACCTAGAATCCTGTGGCAGCACTGGCAGCTACTCACAAACTCAGCAGTGAAGTTTGGCTGTTGCACTGCACAATTCTCGAACTTCCAGCTGTGATATTTATCACGTATCTGTGGAAGCGCTATCGCAGTTTTTACTCGCGCTAATGTCACTGAAGTGATTTTAATCACTGACGAAGACTGCAGTAAAAATCATTCAGTTAAGGTGCTCAACAGACACATTGCAACTCTGTCAGCATAATCACTATGCTCCATTTTCATTTCTAAGTGCTGTATAGTGCGCATGCTCTAAGAGTCCAAACTTGACAGTGAGCGATTTGTTGGGGAAAACGCGTTTTCACAAGTAGCAGTCAATACTTTTCCGTCACCGAACAACATAGAACAACTGGTAGACTGCAAAAACTTTAGCCATAGCTTAAAATGCTCTGAGAAAACGCAACTTTCTGGATTTCCGGTCGCAAGATTCGGAGTCCCCGAAAAGAAGCGGCGATCGTGCTGCCTTTGCAGTTGCTTCTCTGTGAAGCTGTGCAAATTAGTGCCACCATCAATGCCGACAGCTTTCCACGAGCTTGCAGTGCGATGGCAAACGACTGCGTGCCGGATGCTCGAAACACTTCTAGCAACTAACCCACGCGCACACCGTCATTAGCAGCTCCTGACCACGCAGCAAGTTATAGGTTGCTTTTATGGGTTCGAACTGTGCGCAGCTCTGACTGACATTTGTAAGTACAGAACACACACCTGAAGAATCGACACCCCGTTAAATGTTAGAGAAGGACATTAACCTGCATGATGCAAATCAAGCAAAAAGCACCAGAACCTCAGGAAAAATCAGGAGTGACTTTTTCCTGACAGCGAAATCGCAGTATAGATCGGCCGTGTTTGAACTTTAGGCGCAGAGATCAAAATACACCTGTGAGCGATTAGCGCTGACGTCAGTTCAACAACGCCAAGTCCCACATTCAGACAAGCAGCAAGATTTATGCATGCGTCTTTGTGCGCTTCCCGTTTATTCAGGAACAAAATCTCTTCTTTCAGTCAATGTACGGTATGTTGTAAAGTAAGCAATTTGGTTTTGAGCTTTGTCAAAGCAGCTCTGCATCAAGCCAGCAAAGATAATGCTGCTTTGCCGGAAAGTTTGTAAACCTTTTCTTACAAATATGCAGTTCATTGTTGTAAAGTCTGAGCATTCTTGATGATGTGAAACTGTCGGTCGATGACGCGGACTGGTACAGAGTAAAATTACTGGACGACGCAATTTTATCAACTCACGAAACATCTAAGTTGATCTAACTATTCCTCAATGTATCCGAAAACAAGCACGAACTGCCAAACAGTTTACCAAGAATTGATCAGAAGCAAAGCAACCTAAAACTGCTTTGATTTGTTCTTATTTTTAATTGTCTGTCTCATCATTACTCCTCAGATTACACGATAATAGCAATACAAACGAAAATATGGTTAGTAATAGCACACATGCGCATTTTACAAGTTTGAGATGCGAAAATTACCTAAAAGCACTTTAGAGACTTAATGCAAGCATCATTGATACCGACTTGAAAACCCATACATCCGAACACGTCCGATTCCCTGCACGCCCCACAAACTAAATTTCTCGCTAGCAGCGGGCAAAACCAGTGTGTCCGCTTAGCCTACGCTGAAACACGTTGCACACGGACACATTTCGATTGGAGGCTAGTATAAGATTTCGTAATCATGCACGGAAGCTATGTCGAAAACCAACAATGAGTTGTAAAGCGTACCTTCACGTTTTTATGCTTTTGTTGCATTTCACAATATTATTCGAACTCTGTGCACACACTGGCTTGATTAACTTAGTGCTTTTCCGCCAAAGTGCATTGCCCGTTGTGATATGCAAGTCATGACATCACCATAAAGCTTTTCGCCGGCCCTGGTCGCCATACCAAGTAGCCATTGACGCAATACATACATTTTACTTTCGCATTTCAATCGTTACAATTTGGCAAGCAATCATTTATACGCAATATGACGCATAAATGAATCTCCAGTGACAAGGTGCAGAGACGAACGACTGTTAGCAAGCAGGGTTGCAGAGTCGGAGGTAAAATGTCCGACTGTAACTCCGACCTTTCCAAAATTTCCGACTCCTTAACATAATGTGAATCAAATTTGGCTGTCAACAATTTTGTANATAGCAATCAATACAAATCGTGGTGCACAGCAATAATTCTGTTTCAATAAAGGTTTCNAAAGAAATCGTCAACAGGCACGAGTTATAGGATTTCTAGTACGATGTAAAAATTAATCCAATTGGACTTCCGGAGTCGGAGTCGGATAAAAAATCCGCACAAGTACATGCGTGGGGTGCGTCTTAAGCAAATCATTGCCTTTTAAATCATCGTTCAATTCGGTTAGAGTGTTAAAAATACCGTGAAGCATGCAGTTACAAAGTCATCCACATTTGCAGAGCTGCGCTATTAGGACAGTTCCACACCTTTTGATCATCACGACACGTGACCTATTCCAAAAAGGTTTGAGCTTGATTTTTGACTTAGCGAAATACCATCCTATCCAGCCGCACGCTTCGGTTTCTGTCACATCTAAACCTAATTGAAGTGATCGCTACCAGCAGCTGCGGCAGTGAATCGACTCATTTTCTGCGTGTCGGTTTTGTGTACTTAGCAAATGCCCGCCTCTCTAGCAACACGTTACACTTGCCTACTGCTACTCTTGTTTCTACACCTTCGGTCACGAATCAACGCGCTGAGGAAGATTGAAAGCACGCCTCAAACGCAAGCAAGGCAACTGTACGAGACCAACAACCAGTGAAGAAGCCATTGGGCTCCTCGCCGAACAACAAAAAGAGTTTTTCAGAGATTTGTAACGAAGGACTTTTTCCTCTATGTCTTTTATTTAAATTTTTTAAATTTTTTCGGAGAGATTCACCATTCATCACTCGATTATTTTAGTGCTGCGAGCCACCTATTACACACTATAAAAATCTGTGCTGGAATAAAAAAAGTGGCAAAAAAGAGTAAGTGACTTTAGCCTGAAAGCACTGAGAGAAAACGTTTCTTAGAGACAATCGTTTTTCAGTTCCATATTTTTTGAAAATGTTGATCTCAGTGGAAATATTTCTCACGAACTTCCGTTACGCAGTTTTGGCATGAGCTCGTCTGTCAAAGCCCAAGAAAAACACGGTCAGACCAAAAACAAACTCCGAAACTCGGGCCTTGCCTTGATGCGAGGCCGCCCGAAAATAACCATTGCCACGTTTTCCGTGAAATGCTGCAAATAAAAAAATGCCAAAATTTTGTCAAAAACAAAACATTTTCAATATTTTTCAGTGCGCTTCTGCTGGCACTTTGCCCTAAAACAGGGATGTCAAACATACGGCCCGCGGGCCAAAACCGGCCCGTTGCGAGGTTGAATCCGGCCCGCGGGATGATTTTGCAAAGTAAAAACTTCTTTGTTTGCTTAAGAAGTTTATCCAGTCATACTTCGATAACTGGTGACTAGATTTCAATTACTTGAAAATGAAATTTCCCCGTTTCTTGCATATTTCCTTTTGCATGTTCACGCCGGTTTGAACTTTCAAACAGGTATGTATGAACATGCAAAAGTACAACTACTGTTGATAAAGTTTAACACCAGAACTTCGGGTAAAAATATACCTTGAGCTCCAGCGATGTCGATTTCGAAACCTTCGGAGTTCTAGCTACAACTGTAACTAAAATTTGCTACGCAAAGCTTCTATTCCACTTATCGACCGAAAAACAACTGCACAGAAATCTGTTCGGCAGGGTAAAATTTGAGAATCGGTAAAAAGCAGTAACCGCAGAAAATTGCGCATTGAATTACAAAAATGTCGAAATTGACATCGCTGGATTTCTAGTGTCAAAAAATACACAGAAATGTTAACTGAAACTACCGGCTCAAGCAACTTCCTGTTTCAAATATGTCAACCTGGAGTGAAAACGGGGAAGACATCTTTGTAGTTTTTCGTGAAAATAAGAGACAAGGAAATTGTATT
>JGI24021J15306_10001663_pt1 | contig 22367 bp, 10 predicted proteins | sample Ectturendosymbi1_FD_15306 | JGI IMG/M metagenome (IMG submission 15306) | reverse complement strand
CACATTTGGCCCGCGGGCCGCTATTTGCCCACCCTTGGCCTAAGGGATTTCCCTAATGTTTTTGCCTTTTTTGGCCACAACTTTTCAACCAGAAACCTTAGCTAAAGGCTTGTATTATAGCCTGATTTTAGATAAAATTTTGAGTAAAAAAGTTGGTCAAAAAAAAGTAAAAAAAACAGTGCTATCAATAAAAAAAAAATGTTAAACTAACAAAACAATAAGAACAGAACACTGAATGTAAGAGAACTGCCTATGGTGCTTAAATTAAAAAAAGCAAAAACACTGCTTGAAAGTTGAAAGATATGAACAATGAAAAGGAAGAAGGAAGTACAAAACAGAGCATCAAACTAAGGAGGTTAAAATTAGTACAACACTGTATTCAATTAACCATTGCCAAAAATGAAAATTTTCCAAAAGAGTAAATTTTTTTGGTCTGTGATAGTATGTTTGCTAACAGTTTCTATACTAGGTAACTCATGTGAAATTTTGTTTTTGTATATATTTCACAAATCAACCTTTCAGACTCTTCTGCAACTCAGTGGGTTGTCAATTTGAAAAGTCAATCAAGTCTTAAAGAATCTAGTTTGGAATTTTGATGTAATGTAACGTTACACAACTGCATGTCGTTAAAAAAGTAAATTAGTTACTGCAACTGAAGTACTGGCACAGGTATGAAATGAAGCAGCTCAACTCATTTGTCAATACTCAGTACTTCCATGTCAACAGTTTAAGATTGTCATGAAGAAATCAAAATTTATCTGCATTTTCACCAAGCAGCCTGCTGGTCATCTACAACCTAGCCTAGGGATCACCAACCTTTTTGAAACTGTGAGCTACTTCTTGTGTACCGAATAATGGGAAGGGCTATTAGTTTGATACACACTCCAGAAATAAAAATTTTGCTCAATTTACCTTCAATTATTTTGTTATTGATCTTCATTAATGTGAAGACACTCATCATGCTAATGTTATTTTTAGAACTGGCCTGTGGGCAACCTACATGGTCCTTGCAGGTGACCTGGTACCTGCGGGCACCACGTTGGTGACCCCTGACCCAGCCCAAACAAAAGCAGCATTTCGCTATAAGCAACTACCGCCCATCCGCCAGAAGCAAATTCTATAAGAACAAGTCGCCATGACAATAGCTAACATGCACATGTGCGCATTAATGCATCTGATGATTGTGCAATAATGCTGCGGTAGTTCTGATCCAATCAGAAACACTGTGCTTTCAACTTGTGTAAGTTGCGTTTTTGCAAACACTGCTTTTGCTGGTAGTTTTTATCAAGCGGACAACAGCAATTGTGATGCCAATGAATATTGACTACTGCGCTGCTATCAGACCAAACGACAAATCACTACTTCAACATATTTGTGAAATGCTGGAGTAGCGCTTCTGTAACTTGTGTTCAACATCCACAAACACTGGTTTCACGTTGCAACAGCTTGGATTGTGAAATCACGATTATCTTTATCATGCCTCGTGGAAAATGTCGATTAACTTAACCCACGAACACGATATTTTAGCTTGCATACAGTATAAACCAGCACAACCATAGCCTAATACATCAAGTTGAGAAAAGTAGAATCCTTTTAAGATGTTACATGCCACTGCTTCACAGCGACAGTTGTCATCACTAGTGAGTAGTGATTGCATTTGTAATATTCATAACGCCATAAATGTAGCTTAACATAATGCAATTCATTTTTAATGCAAGCTTTTTAAAAATTAATCTGCGCTAATCTAGGCATCGAATGGACTTCTACACCTTAAGTTCCAGTCAAACTTTTAGTGCTGCCAAACTTCTCTAGAATTGCAATGGGAGTTTTGCTGTACTGTAGTTGAAGGGTGACTACTTGCTATATATACTGTAGTTGAAGGGTGACACACCATGAGGAATGGGACTGAGAATTTGCGTTAGACAGTAGCAACTTGGGTCTTCGAACACTCCGAAAATCTGCAAATGTTAGTCATGCATACCAGGGACTGAGTTTAAGGGAGACAAGGGGAATATGCCGCCCCAACTTTTGTATAAGGGAGACACGATATCTTTTGTCATCCCCAATACTTTGTGATAAAAAATAATGTAGTTGTACTAATTCTGCTGTGAAGATATTGCCAAGGAATTTGTGAGGTCCAGTGGTGCAATGTGCCGTCTGTTTGGAAAAATTCAAATAATTTCCCTAGTGACTAAGCCTTGAAAGCAGGAGAAAAGCCTGGGATGTAAAACAAAACAACACATGCATTTTTACAAAAAAACGATTTTTCAGGGTTTTTTAACACTCTTGTAGTTGTTTTAGTTTCAGCCTAAATCAAGCCGTTTATATGTGTCTTGGAGACAGCACTGCTGATTGCGCCAAAGAGCTGTTCAAACACTCATAAGACTTGGAAAGCAAGTCTTTGAGTCTGCAATGAAAAAAAAAATTGTTAGTTTTGGTCTTCAGATTTTTTGAGTGACATCATAAGTGGAATAGTTTTAGGTCTTTTTGGCCCACTTCATCTGGCCCTGGGCCTAAACTGCTTGTTGGTAGTATTTCACTGAAGTTTTTATTGGAAACTAGGCTATATTTTGATGCTTTGGATGACTTACTACGGTTTCAGGTTAAAAGTTATAACTTAAAAACAACAAAACAAGTAATTAATCCACTAAATAGGTATATAATTAATTTGTTGTTTTTAGATCATAACTTTTAAAACAGAAATGCTAGAAAGTCAATCAAAGGTTCAAAAGACTCAGATTCTAGCCTAGTTTCCAATAAAAACCTGAGCGAAATACTTCCGTCTAGCAGTTAGGCCGTAGGCCAGGTAACATGAGCCAAAATGGCCAAAAACCTACTCACTCATGACGCCACTCACAAAAACTTGAAAAACCAAAACCCAGGTTTTTTTTTAAGGAAAATGTTAGGTACCTGGTATGGACCTGTAGGGACCCAATTTCTCTGATTCTGGAGACCTGATTTTCTCTTATTCTAGGGGCCTGATGATGATTTTCTTTTATTCTAGTCCCAAGAATAACAAACCAAAAAATTTTTTTTCATTTTAGACCTTGAGACTTGCTCAGTATTTTGTGGGTTTGAACAGCTCTTTAGCACAATCAGTGGAGGAGTTATGTCATCGCTATGATACGTGAACACTACTTGATTTCGACTGATTTTTAGACCTATGATATATTCATACACTGGCAGCAAACATGCTGAAAAGAAGCAGGTTTTTGCTCTTTTTTTAACACCTTTGGCTCCAGGTTGGTTTTACCTTTACCGTATTCGCTGCTGGCGTATGAATATATCATATGTTTAACTTAGGAGCATATTATTGCAGCATGTATTCATGCAAATTAAAAACATTTGGTTGTTTCACTTTGGGGATGATATATTGATTAATAGAGGTAAACTGATGTAACGGCCTGGTCGATATATCGGGCCGATATTTGGGTTTCACTGATATATCGGTATCGGCCAAAACAGCCAATTTTATCGGCATTTGCAGGTGTTGACAAAATGCTATTATATTCCTCACGCATCGAGACAACTTGTGCAAGAAAGCACAATGAACCAAGCCAAGACAATTATCTTGCAGCAACGCTAGCAGGTGCATTTTCATTTAACAAGCAGACAAGATGAATTATGAAGCACACATTGGCCATCGCAGCTGAAACAAAAGCATCATCATTGATTAGATTAATTAAAAATCATAGCAAAATATTGAAATTGCTGCAATTTGAAAAATGTTAGCTCATAAATTCTGATTTTTGAAAAAAAGGTAAGGCATAGAATACATTATAGTTTTGATAATGAAGCAGAAAACAAGATTTAAAAATTTTGGAGATATTGGTATCGCCCCAAAAAAAGATTCGTACATGAATAACTACAGCAGAGTCAGTACATGAATAACTACAGCAGAGTCAAACCTGAAAACATTATAAAGTTGAAACACTATATGCATAATGGATTTGCAAAACCAAGTATTGTAAGACTATGTTTCTTGCCTTACCACGCCTATCCTACATAATATTAAATCATCCAGTAGTGGGCAAAACAACATCATTACGTCAGAAGTCGCAACAAAGCCACTATTATTACTGAATTGCAACTAAACTTGCAAAAGGGTCATTCCATGTCAGATGATCCAGAGCTGTATATCTGACCGTGAGCAAAATTCATGAAATTTCATAAGCAGAGAGATCTTATCATTCTGATTTCAAAACATTTTGAATTTTTTAAATCGGACCAGTATTCGCAAAGTTATGGCTGGTTGAAATTTGCAGTGTTCGCATTTAATTTTTGCGTATATTTTTTGTGAATTTAGTGCTCTGACATAAAAATCCTTGTATCTTTTTTACCTTTGACTATTTTTAGCTAGAAATTTGTGAGAATGTGTCAGGTGTGTTTATTAAAAATCAGTAATTGGCATTTTCCATATGACCTTCGATGTAAATCAAGGTCAAATTAGACAGTTTTTCGTGCGCTCATGCATGACCATATTTCAATTGCTCATAACTCGAAAAGGTCAACTGGTATGAAGTTGATTCTTGTTTTATTTGAAAGCTATGGAGTAGAAGATTTTTTTGTTTCAGGAAACCTTTGCTTATTTACCTATTCAGTATGCTTTTTATCATTTTAAGTAACTGAGGAGATTTTGACTCAGAATTAATATATGCACTAGAGCAGCTATGTCCAACCCAAATGGCTCACTGGGCCGAAATTCATGTCACTATCTCAACTAGGGCCGCACATTTTATGACATATTAATGAGGGCAGCACATTGAATTAATGACGGCTGTACATTGAATGGCTTACTTTGACTTTAGCAAACTAAATTTCGCTTAAGCTAATGTACTGAAAACGTTCGAATCATAACTGCAATGGTAACAGACATGATAAAAAGGCACTGAGGACAACCTACATCAAAAATGTCAAATTAAAGATTATCAAAATAAGGACAGGTTGTCAGTATGTAGTTACTCCTATTACAGTGAAAACCTAAACTGGGTCGCATAAAACCTTCGACTGGGTCGCATGCGGGCCGCGGGTTGGACACAGCTGCATTAGAGCAAGCTGCAATAATGATTTTTATCCTCAACTTTTATTCATTTGTTTGACATGATACATGTTTCTGATAGTATATTGAAGATAAAACAGTTTTCCGAAGTTTGATCATAGTAAATCCATGAATAATAAACAGACAAAAATTGTATTTTATGACCTTTGTTTAATTAATTTATTTTTTCTGAGATAGTGTCCTAGCTATCAGATTCCCCCCAAAACGCAAAAAATCAAATGTTATAAAAAATCATAACTGCCAAATGGTAACAAACAAGATCATGCCTTCAAAAAATTAAAAGATTAACCAGGGAAAGATTAAACAAAAGCACTTGACATCAAATTTCAAAGTATTATGTTAGTTTTTCAAGTGAAACTATTTGCAGTTGCAAGAGGCAATGCAGCTTCATTTCACCAATCTTATGCTACCAAGGGTATACAAAACGTCCACCACTTTCATCCAACAAAATGAAATGAAAGGAATAATCCCGTTCGCACTTATTCTTTGGTAGTGCAAACTTCAACTAATTATCTACCCAAAAATTGTTGCAGCTGTGTACAGTATGACAATACACACTACACTGCCATGGTGCAAGATGTTGACCAGGAACAAGTATGCTTCAATACAATTTATGCATCCTAATGGAATTTCTTCTTTTTTTTAGCCACAAAAATATTGATTTTTGCTGAATACTAATGCATCTACCTTATTGCACTATTGAAAACTGTGGCCAAAATCAGTCCGTGGCTACTACCATGTCTCTTCAAAATCAATAACAAAGATAATGAAGAGATTTGAGGAAATTAACTCTATTAATGCTGCTATTGTCTATGGACACAAAATAAGTAATTTGCTGCTCATTTACCTTGTGTACTATATGAGGTTGATGTTGGGGAGAATTTCATTGCTGTTGAATTGCTTGTACCATGCATGTCTAGCATAAGCAACCATGAAAAATTGTCGGACAATAAAAATATGGCAATTTTTATAAGTCAATAAATGTAACAACTTTATTGATTCAACAACTTTGTTGGATTATTTGTAGTGATGAAGTCTTGAGACCATTTTTGTGGGTCTCAGTCTTGGTCGTGCAGGTTTCAGGTCTCGGTCACAAGCCTGTTGTCTCGAAACTGTCAATATTGCAAGGAAACTGGTATAGCCCACATGAATACGTTTTCTGATAGATCATCTGTTGAATATGAAAAATGAATATTATACAGGTCAATAATATCATTAAAGTGACTCTTGCATTGCCTGTTAAGTAATATTGGAGTTCACAATATTCATGGGAATAAGATCAGAGATGTAACCTTTTTCTAAAAATGTGAATCAAGACAATTAGGAAGCTTGGAGATTGCAGTTTGCTGATTCTGCAAAAGGCTAGAATGCATCGTCGCAGATATTATGCTCTAACATCTCTGTATTGGCTTTGAGCAGAGGTTTTTATTAGATAGCTTAAATAAAGTTTTCATCTGTGCATTAGCAAACTTATCTGTAAATATCAGGTGAAGGTTTGTTCCTGTTGTCTGCAAGTACATACTTAAACATTAGCTAGTCTGGTATCAATTCATAGACAGAGAGAAGGTCATTGGTTGTCTTCTGTAGTTTTTCTGAAATTGTTGTCATAGCCCCTGGCACAAATTTCACAATCACATCAAATACAATAAAGTCAAAGACATCTCCCTGCAGTTTGGCTTTGTCAGAGGTGCTGGTGTCACAGTCATCTTCTAATAAATGCAAACATTGTAAAATTGTTGTGAACCACAACTTTCATTTCTTCCAACCCATCTGATGCAAATAGTGTAACCACTGTGGTATTGCTATTATCAGGAAAAATTGTTTCAATGACCTTGTGTAGTTCTTGTTGATGCTTAGTACCAGAAAACAGGAATGTTATACATTCTTGAATTGTTTTTGTTGGGTGCATTATATATAGTTGAAATGCTACTTGATGATGACGACAAGGTCAGGTTTAAGCAGTGGGGTTATGCTTCATTGGTAAGGATTGTAGACAGTTAGGCAAAAGAAGTGCAGTGTGGTCACAGCAGGTCAAAGATGTGCAATGTAATGGCTCTGGCAATTTTTAGAAGTCTGACAACAAAGGCAAATTATTCTGCTCACAACAGCGAAGGCAGCTTGGTGAGTTGGGCAATTTTACTGAACTTGATAACATTAAAGCAATATGTTCCCAGCTGCGACCAAGTAGTATGCAGCAACTTTGGTGAACTGGCATTTTACTCAAAGGTGACTTGGGTTCTAATATACTATTAGTATTTATTGATTGGTTTCCATATATGGTTGATTATTGTTAGTTGTGCCAATGTCTGCAGCTAATGAATTTATTTTCAAATTCTATGGCAGGGAAATGCTGATACATACCAGCATTTCCTTGCCATTTTTAACTCACAAACGTTTGTACAATCTAAAGCAAGGGTCAGCAATCTCCAGCCCACCAAGGAAAATCATCCGGCTCCCAGCCCCTTTACAAATTGTAACTGTATGACCCACCTGATGGTACTGGGCTATATTTTATTAATCTGCTATCCTTGCAACATCTTGATTGCATGCTTATGAGGAACTGGTAACTACTTATGAGAAACCGCACTATGCTACAAATGTACTGCATTTCGTATTTTGAGTTTTGCTTATGAACTGCGAAAATCAATTTGATAAATTCCATAAATTCCTAGGTTTTAACAACATCATAACCAGCAAAGGGAATGGGATTGTTGGTAGAAAATTGGTACAGCACTCCATACTTTGCAGAGTTTGTTTTTGGCCCATGACAAGGGAAAGGTTGCGACTCCTGATCTGAAGCTGCATCACTGTAGGCGGTTTCTCATAAGTAGTTGCTAGAAACTAGCAGCACAGTTTGTTGAACAAGCAAATCATTTCTGTATCAGTCTTTTGCATTGGCTTTTCAAAAGGTGTTGATCTGCATCTACAAAAAAACAAACAAATGAACACTAAGCACATTGCCGATTTCTTTTAAAGGCATTTAAAATTGTGTCATCTGTTGTCTGCCTTGAGGCTGGTTTACAAAAATTGCAGTTACTGGTACTATAGTAACTTGTTTTCACTGACATTTTTATGCATTATTATTTCTAATGCAAATGTGCATTTTGACAATGCAATTGTTTACCTGCTGTGCAAGCCTGATTCATTATCTAAATGAAGAGATAACTTAGCCGCTGCCTTTCTGAATTGATTAATTTCTACAGGAATATAGAATAATGTTTCTTTAAATTTTAGTGCTATATGTGTTTGCTGAAAATTATTAAACTGAAAACTTTTTGTTAGCCAGCATTATGTAGCAGTTCTGCCTCAAGGATCAAGTATCTGTGTATTGTATTTCATTTCCATAGCTAGCTTCTTTGTATAAAAATGTAACATGTCAAAGATTTTTAATCAATTTTTATGTCTTAAATATTCTGGAATTGAATAAAATGATGGATGCTGTAATGAATCATGAAAGATTGGAAGAAAACGAGCAACCATTCTAACAAAGAGCAGTTTTGTAAAGTAGTTTGAGGAACAGCTTTGTGTTATGAACTTGATGCTTCACTATGTTGTCATGGAAGAAAGGAAGAGAGAGATTTGCCTCTACTGCTTCCATTGCTGCCAATAAAGGTCTTCTCAATGAACCAGGAGAAAACAACTGTTTTTTAAATAGTGCTATACAGGTAGTGGGCTATGCCAAGAAAATTGTTCTTAATAGTTTAGTTATATATACTGCATCCTTTTAGTAAGTCATTGAAACTTTAATTTGAACACATGAACATTTTTTTAGCTATATCAGTAGTCACAAGTCTTAATTTCCATCCACCACCACCTGCTGGTATATGCTTTTCCTCGCATTGCGTGATCTAAGGCTTACTTCTTATAAACTTGTGTTATAGGTTCTTTGGCATCTCGATGTCTTTCGAAGAAGCTTTCGCTTATTAAATGGTCATGCATGCATGGGCCCATCGTGCATTTTCTGTGCTTTGAAGGATATATTTCAGCAATTCCAGCACAGTAAAGCTCAAGCTTTACCTCCCAATGTCTTGCGCAGTGCATTGGCAGAAACTTTTCAGCAACAAAACAGATTCCAGCTTGGTTTGATGGATGATGCCGCTGAAGTTTTTGTAAGTGGTTGCCTGGTGTCTGTTGGTCTGGCTGTTATTGCATGCTCAGCGAATTGCATAGCATACAATAAAAATATTGCCTGCAAACCTAGTAAAAGTATTCAAAATATTTTTTGCAGGAGAACATATTGCTGCGAATGCATGTGCATATTGGTAATACTGTTCGTGAAGATGTCTGCACAGCTTCCCATTGCATTCCTCATCAAAAATTTGGCCTTTCATTGGTTGAACAGTGTGTTTGCTGCTGTGGAGCTACATCAGAGCCACTACCATTTATTGAAATGGTTCATTATGTATCAGCTACAGCTCTTTGGTAAGCTTAGTGTTGTAAATTTGTAGGCACTATTGTAAAACTTTTTTGTTGGTGAAATGAAAAGGTGTTGCCCTGTATGAAAAAGGGAATTTCTACAGATGTTTTCCTCATGTCTTTAAATTGGCCTTTGTTTTGTGTGTTTTCTTTGAAAAAATTTAGATTCACCAATTAGTGTGTTACTTTACAAGTGCTGCTGATGCATGAAACCTTTTTGTTCACAAAAATGTCCTGGGCATGCTGTTTTCTAACCTATATATATTACCAGGACTCCTGGTTAGTGCTATCTTATTCCACCGTGCCCTATTTCTAACAATATTTCAAAGAAACATAAGTTTCTTGCATCACTCTAGAATATGTTTTTTTTTTGTAGGAATGACCATGCATGTGTTTGTGTGTATGTACTCAAATGTCTGTTGGAAGTGCACATGTTATTCATATGCTTATGATGAGCATTTAACTGGATTGTTTAAACTACTTGCAAAGACTTTATAGATTTGGCAAGCAATGACTTGACTGCAGTATGTGTGCAATATTACACAATGTGCTTTGACAAAGATAAAAGCTACGTTTTGTGGGCCATGCACATAAGCGGTGCCCATTGAAAGTACAGTTTGCAATGGCCTGTAATTTCTATACTTTAGGTAAAGCTTAACGTTATGTGTGTGCCACTTAGCTAAACTCTGCTTTTCATCAATTTACCCATCATTAATTTGATTTCACTCAGTGTTGAAGATGAGATCATGCGAAATCGTTATGGAACTTCAGCAAACACTCAAATGTTCGGCCACTTGATTCGAGTAGCTGGTAGCTGGGGAGACGTCAGAAGTTGTCCAGTAAGTAAACTTGCTGTTAAAAAGTAGTAAGTGATATTGTATTTGGACAATTTTGTCTAATGTGAAGTGTAATTTTTGTTGCTGGTCAAGTGTTGGCTAAGCCCCCCCAAACAAAGCTTCAAGCTCCCCAAATTGAAATATGAAACACTATAAATTAATCCAGTATAAATTACTGGATTTTTTGTTAAAATTGAATGTCTGGCCCCACCTGCATGAATGTAAACCCGCCTGCACAAACGTAAAGCCCCTATTGATGACTTTTTGGCAACTGTTCAGGTTATAGTGGGCTGAGCTTTTGCCACAGAAGCTAGTAGGCAGAGTTCGATTCCTGGTCAAGTCATAACAAAAACTTGAAAAATGGTGCTTACACCTATACAACCTTGTGCTTATTAGTGTTAATAGATGGGTGCAAGGAAAGCTTCATATGTGGTGCTGCCATAGACTTCTCACCAATGCAGCGTTCATTGCAAAAGTAGCCAGGTGACCTTGGTATAGAACAGTGGTTCTTAACCTGGGGTAAATTTACCCTGGTGGTAAATTTCATCTTCCAAGGGGTAAATTTACTGAACCGTAAGTTGCAGCAAAACTTAATTTTTATAAATCATTCTAAACTGTAAGAGTTTGTTAATTTCATATTTTTAATAAAGAAGCATCACTGAGTGTAGTGGGTGTAATCTGGTAATCCTGTTTGATAAAAGGGTAAGATATGTAAAAAAGGTTAAGAACCACTGGTATAGAACAAGTGGGGCCTTGACGGTTTGTGATACTTGTAAGGAAATACAAAACAAGTGCAGAAAAGAAACAAGCAAAAAATAAAAAAATAATGAAAAATAAGCATACACACATCATAACTGACAGGTTTCCAAGTTGAAACAAGATGAAATCAGTCTCAGTAAAGCAATGTTCACAAAGTTAGGTTTATAATATACTGGGCACAATAGCTGTCAGTCCAACAAAAAGCTACCTGAGACACATGTACACAAAAATGATGCATAATTCAAAAAGGATACATATTAAAAACACAATAAAAAAATTAAGTAATGGAGAAGTGTTACTGCTTTATTGATGCACTACTAGCAGGATTGATTGATTTAAGTCAAGCAATAAATATCATGATTTAAATCATCAAAGCAAAATAAAAAAATCAAGCAAAAATCATGTCGTTTTTTAGAGCCTTGCGTGATGTCTATGACACATTTAATTAGCACTCTAATAGGTTTTCATTCTAATAGGCTCATACAGTATTAGTATAGAAGGCAAAGAGTTTTTATGATGACACAAGTTTGAACCACTTAAAGTTTTATCAATTATAGCAACTGTGAGGTCACAGATTCTATGTCATTTAACTTCAAAAGTGACATGTGGACTGAAATCACTAACCCTTGCAGATTTAGAAGACATAACTGTTTGAATGCCAGAAATTTGAAAGTGCAGGCTGGCATAAAGTGAAAGTTCCATCATATATGAAGGCTGTTGAGTGTAAACATAGTTAAAGAACATATCTTGATTCATGAAACAGATATATTATTATTTTAGGTTTTTAACATTTTGTGCATATATGCCATGAGTGTCAATGAAATTACTAAACTGGCAGTTTAAGTATTGGCATTTGAATAGATATGTATATTTCATTTCATACACTGGTACTGGTGTTATGAACTCATTTGCATTAAGGGATATTGCATGAGAACAAAAATGTTTGAATAACAGTTCAGCTATTTCTAGTCAGGGTTGATTGATTTAAATCAATTCATTTAAATCAGTGACAAAATCAAAAAAATCAAGCAAAAATCATGTACAGCGTGAAGGTTTTTGTGATTTGTATGACACATTTAATTGGTATTTTAATCGGTTTCACTTATTATTAAAGAAGGCAGAGACTCACGACAACACAAGTTATAAAAGCAATTAAAGTTTTATTAGTCATAGCAACTGTGAGTCACAGGTTCTATGTCAACTCACTACAAAAATGATTATGTGGACTGAAATCACTAACATTTCCAGACTCAGATGACAGAACTGTCAGAATGCCAGAAGCTTGGAAGTATAGGCTGGCATAAAGCAAGCCTGTAGCCAAGTTTGAGGGCAAAATAAAGTGTTAGGAAGGCAAGATTTTTGTTTTTATTAAGGTATATGTGTGAAACAATATTTTCTGGGTACAATAAATTTGGGGGGCACAAAAAATTTAGGCACACTGACTCTGAATGTCCCCATAGCTACAGACCTGGCATAAAGTAAAAATTAGATCTAAATTCCAGCAAATATGTGGGCTGTTGACTGTAGGAGCAGTAGTTTTAGAACATATTTTTGATTCAGGTTCATAATAACTGTTTATTATGGGTTTTTACCATTTTATGCATGTAAGTTGTACTTCAGTTAACTAGTGAAGGCTGAGTTACCATAATTAATTTTAACAATAGACTTCACATCAAAAAGGCTGGCAAGCTTGTATTTTTGCACAGGCTTCTTAACATGCCACAAGTGTTAATGAAGTTGATGAACTGATGGTTTGGGTTTTGTCATTTCAAAGTATTTTGTTTTGTACACCTGCACTGGTGTTATGAACTGATTTGCTGTAAGCGTGATGCATAAGTGCAAAGTAAATTTGAATGAAAGTTCAGCTGAATTCTAGTCGCTGTACTAGAAGAAACAAAGCACAAAATTTCATATTGAAACAAACTCGTTAAAATAAAAAATTACAACTTCTTAGGTGGCTACCCTTTACACATTAAATCAGGGGTTCTCAACTAGGGAGAAATTCCCCACCAGGTGGAATTTTGTATTTGCAAGGGGGAAATATTGTATTTAGGATTTTGTTTAAAATGTAATATAGTTTAGCTTATCAATTGGGAAGAGTTTAGTTTCTCTTAGTGTACTGATGTAAAAGTGTTCTTTACAAACTAAATTTCTAAGGGGGGAATTTTATCTGTGAATAACGATTAAAGGGGTGCATGGGATGAAAAAGGTTAAGAACCATTGCATTAAATCAAAAAAATCAAAAAATCTTATTTAAATAAGAAAAATCTTATTTAAATCAAAGAAATCCAATTTTTTTGCTTTTTTCAAAAAAATCTTTATATTTATCAACCTTGACTGCTAGCGTATGTTGATGAAATATGTTATGGATTTTTCCCAGGACGCCTGTTATCAGGGCCAGATTTACAAACAGGCTATGTAATCTTAAGCCTAGGGCCTCAAGATCCAAGGGGGCCTCTAACAGACTGTGGTATGCATAAAGTAAATTGCCCATATATGATCAGTTTGATAAATGTTCATCAAAAATTAATGTCGTAGTTATTCATGATATTTAGTTTCATCCACCTAATCAGATTTTGTGTTGATGATGCCAGGGTCTTCCAACGAGTTTCCATGAATCTCAATATGACCATTGGTCAAGCCGCGTGCTGACTATTGTGTCGATATACTCAAAATACGTTGACTGCGTTTGCTGAATCATACCGAGTGTTACGTGTGAATCAGGTGAAAGAACTAGTGGCTGTTTGTGCTTGATATGCACTTAGTCAAAGTTTAAGGTTGTACTACAGAAAAGAGCTATGTGTAAGTCTAGCAGCAGTGTATCCTACAATAAAAATATAGTCACTTCATTTGTACCTGAGCAATACAGTAGTTTTGTTAGCGTTTCTATTACATGAAGCTCGTTTGGTATTTTTAGGTGATTTTTTCAATTTTTTTATTTCTTAAAATATATCTCAATAACGACAGCATAAGGGATGTTTAAATCAGTCCTGTCGACATGGGTAGGCTAGGTGGGCTCAGCCCTTCCAAATTCAAATATGAAACACTATGAATCAATGGAGATTTTCTCAAAATTTCAGAATGTCAAGCAGTGTTCCCTCTAAGGTTTGCAAATACGCAGCACCACCTGACCATTTGCTCAGTGAAATCTCATTCTTGTGTACTTGTAAGTTGGAACATTCCGAATTAATATCTTTGCTACCACATGGCCATTTTAACGCTTGAAACACTTCACTGGTGTGTCTTCGTGGTTGTGCAATTGCACATGCACTAAAACAAACATTACTCAGTGTACAATTTTCTTAGAGGGAAGACTGATGTCAAGTCCCCTTGCGCAAGACTTTCTGGCGACAGTTCTGATTCAAACCTCACATCTTTTTGTGTCACTGTTTCATTGTGTTTGATCCTCAGCAGTCTGAAAAGCTAAGAAACACGTAAATCATGAACCTAGCGGTTGCAACCATTTATGTGCGTTTTTGACTTGATATGTTTTGCTCGTGTGTGTAAGATTTTTCAGCCATGGTAAGGAAGTTACAACATGATCCACATGCTGTGCTTTAACATCTTTATGCCACAACACCTATGTGCAGTTTGTTTGTTTTTTTTTGAGCACAGATAAGAAAAAAAACGATGTGAAACTTTTAAAAAATGCATGCCATGTTTTTGTCAAATAACCATGACATTTTTGGTTGGTTTGCCTGTGGAAATGAATAGTCTTGTTCCCACCAGCCAAGGATGATTTCAGCAATTTCATGTCATTGAATGCTTTTGCATTGAAGGCACCAACAAGCGCAGTGGTTGTGGAACGCTATAGTAATGATTTATAATTTTTTATTGACCTTACTCTCAGAGCATCAGTATCATCGCTTTGCATTTTTCCATTTAACCCAACGCGTAGCAGTGGGAGAGGGGACCTCACAAGTGGATCAGCCCAGAGCCTCACATTAGCTAAATCTGGCCCTGCCTATTATAACACTAGGGTTTAATGGACATGTGCTCCTTTGAGTAAATAAAGAAAAAATAAAAAGGATACATAAAAATGGGATTTTAATAGATATTTCTTTTTCTACAATTCAGTATTATTTGAAAGCATTTATAGCATATATACTTTATATAAAAACTAAGACAATGTTTGAGAACAAAGGCTTTAAACAACTTTGGAAGAGCAGGGACACCTTAATAGCCAGATTGCATGGATAATGTTAGCACTACAAGAGCTTGCTGTTTTCAGATAAATAAACTGTTAAAGAATATCAGGAATGTGCTAGTGTTCACTCAGTAATACATTTTTATACTTTAGATCGGTGGTTTTCAACCTGGGGGTTGCGACCCCATGGGGATTGTTTGCTTTTTTGTAGGGGTTGCGAGAGCTTTTAGGAAAAGTATTCATGATTACTTCAATATTTTATATTTTGTATATCAAGTCACTTTTGGTCGTAGCCAAAATGATAGGATCACTTGGCAAAAATGATAGCCTATATTTTCATTCAAAATTGTTTTGTGTGTGATTGTGACCATTACAAAGTTTTGAGTGTGATTATGACCATCACAGTACTGTTGCATTTGGCAGCACACAAATAACGTTGTGACATAGGAATATGCTGTGTTTGTACATTAGATATCTGATTTTGTCAGCTAACTTGAGAGTCTAGTTTTCAATGAGTTTAGTTTTCAATGAGTTGTGCTGTGGACAGTGGCGCAGCCAGAATGAGGCCAAAGAGGCCATTTCCCCACTTGAAACAAACTTGCTAAGGTTTTTCACTGGTGCTTTACATTAATTTCAACTGTTCGAAAATAACTGAAGGAACATTCGGCCTCAAGACAATGTCAGTGACTGGCCCCTTCCGAACAAAATTCCTGACTGTACTACTGTACTGGCTGCTGGGTGGTTTGTGGACATCACAGGTCTCTCTCACTGATGCTGCCATGTGCATGAATTTAATGAATGAGTCTTTGTTCAACAGTGTGATTGCATTCGTTATTTTGTGACATTGGATTTAACTGCATTTCATATGCCTGACTAGAAATTTTGGCCAGGGGGCGTTAGGTTAAATTGGTTTGCAAAATGGGTCGCTGCATGAAAAAGATTGAAAACCACTGCATTAGATGTTCTTTAATGATTGAATCGATTGTTCACCACATTTTTGGTCCCATATAAGCAATTGCTCTTTGTCCCATAGATAGTCTAAGCAATTGCTCTTTGTCCCATGGATAGTCTCCCAGTAATAAGAGTGTGAATTCATTCATTCTCATACATGCTTTGCTGCAGAGGTGGTTACAGGGCAACACCAAATACCTCATGGTTTTCAGCAATCTCAGATAGTTCTGCTGACTCCACACCAAGACAGGACCAAGCAAGACCGGAGATGTAGTCACTCCACCCAGTCCTTAGACAACCTCTGGGCACTTTCCCTTGGAAGTTACCAGCATGACTTGCCTCACCAATCTTTCCTGGGGCATTCTGGTCACATGGCCGAATGGATCATAACTGAGCTGAGATCTCTTGATTCAGAGAAGTGGCTTGACAGCTTTACGAATTTCACAGCAGCAGCACGCTGTCACAAAGTGTCTTACCATGAACTCTTTGCAAAAGTCCCATCAATGCCACTTATTTTGCGATAGCATTCTTCAGTCAGTAACCAATATTCATGACAATAGGTGAGTATTGGAACGAAGATTGATTTATAAAAACTGATAGCTCTGCGGCGTTCTGTAAGCTCCCATTTTGTGATGATAGAACGATAAAGCTCACACAGAGCTGCATTTGCTTTATCAATCTGTGTATCAATCTCCCTGTCCTACCTTCTGTCACTTATGAATACTTAGCCGAGGTACTTGGCATTCTCCAATGTATTGCCACTTGTAGCATACTGCAACAACATGAGTTTCTGGTTTTTAGTGGGAACGGTTGTGATTAACTCCACTGATACGGAACAAAATTTCTGAGCAAGAATACAATGACTTTCACAGTCAGTAACAAGTGGTCGTCAACACCCTCTCTTCATAGTGAACATTTTCAAATTTAACCATAAACATTATCAAATGATACTGGTAGGTTGCTCCAAGTATAATGACACTTTCTAACTTGTACCTTGCAGAGTAAGTATCACTTAATTAATGGCATAATTTTCATGTTCAAACATTTTGCTGAAATGAGTTTGTTACAGTTTCATGATCTTTAGTTATATTGACAGCTAAACATAACATCATGCTGTCAGTCAGTACAACTACATTTGTTCATGACAAAGCACTGCCCTTCGGTTGCCAGAGTATACTACTGCTTGAGGTTCATTTCTTTCCACCTCATGTTTTTTAGGATATTCTTTGTGTTTCTGTCATGGACTACCAGTGTTTCATCATGACATAATTTGCATCAACAATCTTTCATCTTTTGAGTGGCACATGGCAACACTGCAATCACAAAACAACTAATTTAACAAAAACGTCTTTATTAGTTGTTCATATTTACCATCGCTTTTCTATGGAAGAGGTAGTTCAAGACTTCTGGTTGGTGTACCTTGTCTCAATTAAGAAACTGCATCCCTAAATTCTGCTATCTTAGTTGTTAGGTGCATTCCAGGTTTGTTTGTTTGTCTCCCAATACTTCCAAGATTTCTTTACANCAGCCCTGCACAACTCAGAAAGCACAAAGGTCCAAACTGACCAACATAAATTTACGGNGGGCCGCAAAATCTATTTCATTTTGTTGNAGTTTGAACAATTATATATCCAAAGTCGGGCTGTTTACATATTCTGCAAATGCAAAATCTCTCATGGGCCGCATGGTGTGCAGGCCTGCTCTACAGTATGTCCATATATGCCAGTGGTGGGCAAACTGCGACTTGCTGACATGTTTTGCATGGCTCTTTTAGCTGAATAGCAACATCTCAAATTAATAGTGAGTGGTTGCCTCATATTTAACGTTGTTTCATTTATCAGTGTGTTCACACGAGTTCATAAGGTTAGTTATCCAGGAGAGAAAATGTGATTCGATAACAGAGACAGTGAGTCTCAATCTCAAGTTAGGTTACTTAAGCTTCCAGAACAAAATTAAATTGTTTGAAAGAGGTATTGACATAAACATTCTGTCATTTTGCCAATGTCGGAATGAGAACGAATGCTTTTTGTGAAGAAGTGATGGCACGCTTCAAAGTGGAAGAATACAAAAATACATCAAAAGACTACTAAAGGAGTTCCAAGTCAATGCTTTGCAGTGCTTGTAAATCCATTCAACGTTAATGTAGTCAGTGATGGCTATCCAGTTTGCCAATTGTTGTCACAAACTTGTCTGTTGTAGAAATTAAACTGACCGAAATGCAAGAAGATCTGCCTCTAAAAAATTTCAGTTAATGCCACTGTGCAGTTGAGTTGTGGTGACAGGTTCCAGAAAGAAAATATCCAGAACTTAAAAGACCAAAGTGTGACTCATTTCTGTATTTAGCATGACATATTGCTGTGGATTTTATTCTCCGGAATTAAGTTCCAGAATCAAAATATCATGCAACCCTAACAAATAAAACACTTGGCAGAGAGCTTTAACAACCCGTTGTCAGGAATTTTTGGAGATTACCAAATCAAACAAAATCTTGATATTGATAATAATGCGTTTAGTGTGATTCAAATACTATAGGCCTTTTTGTGTAAAACTTGTATTCTTTATATTTGTAATACAATGCAAACTTATTTTGCGGCTTATTGGTGTTTTTGGTTTTCTGCAAATGGCTCTTCCATTGACCACATTTGTCCACCCCTTGTGTATGCCATCTCTCTATCAAATCAAGATAAGAACTTGAAATGATGTCAGCAACTTCTATGGGCAAGGGTGTACTCTGAAAATGGTTTGGTGTAATACCTTTTAATGTCAGTCATGCCGCAAATAAATATGAATTAGAATTTAGCAGATATATTTTCTCCTATGGCAAGACAAAATTTTCCCTTGGAAAGTATAGGTGCAGAAGTTGCATTGTAAGGTCCAAGACAAATTCTAGATATGGTATTACTCCAGGTAACATTAATCTTTGGCACCAGTGTAGTATGTGTTGCTGTTGAAAATGGATAATACAGTACTCTAATAAATGTTGGCTATGACGTAGGGATGTACTTAACAAAAATCTTTGAAAAACTAGCCTCTATATACAAACCGAGGTGACAGTTCCAAAGTTGAGATGAGTCATGTTAATCTTTTTAGGGAACCAATAAAAACTCAGTCTTTGCTGTAAGCTTTCGAGGAATCAGCAGATTGGGCTCTGTTTTTATCCTTTTGTAATGATTTATACTTGCACATATCTGTATTCAAGTAATTGGTCTCCACAAAGGTGAAGGGTGTGGATCTGTCAGCGAATTTTCTTAATAGGAAATCGATTTCGCGTAACACTACGCATCCTCAGTTTTGCAATCTGCAAGCAATGCTAATGGGCGAAATGCTGAAAGGCTAAAACAAAAGAAGAGAAAGCACACAAATTCAAGACTAAAATGAATATAAATAAGAAAACAAACTGCGACAAATAAAAAAATACATGTCTTTCGCAAATAATTGCTTCTACTGGAATACTAAAACTGCAGTATATGATGCCATAGGGAAATAGGGAATTCTTACAGTCTGCTTTTTATGTCACATTCGTGGGCAACGAATAAAAGATGTTAAGAAAAAATTGAAAGTAGCCAGACTAGACACCCCTGTGATGCAGACTACTGAGTTTTGGCAAGCAATACTTACTATTGCAACTGGAGGGCATGAACTAGTTAAATGAAGTGTGGCATGTTGAAGATTCTTTGATTGGGAGTGAAGCAAAGTGTTTTTTTGAAGAGATAGATACAACAGTAGTATGTTCCAATTTCCGTGAAGCTGTGCCTCTTTCTTGTACATTAAACATTTGCCAGTCATCAACAGCTACATTGAATACTTCAGCATTCTACACGTAAAAATTACGCACAAGCTGCACGTCTTACAGCGTTTTGCCTATTGCTTTTATGATGTCATCAATTCTTAAATGCCACCGTTTCATGGTTCTGACAAACCTAGGTATATTTAAGATTTCTGACAAATTTAGTTGGTTTTGCTATTGTCAACAGTAGTGTATGCGGATTACATGAAAAACAAAACCGCGCAATGCAGCAGTGATGCAAGAAGAACGTTTTAGTTGGTGCCGCTATTAGGAACAAGTAATTTTCCAAGGATTGTATTTTAGTGTGTCTGATAAGAACCAACCTCATACGGTTCTATTCAGAGTGAGTGTGGAGCCAAAGTGGACATTAGAAAAGTGTTGATGAACTGCCCTGACGTTGTGTCTATCGGTATTGTGTGGGATAGCGAAGAATCGCAAGTACAACACATCGTTGACCTGCTTCATGCTCTGGGAACCACCCTTAGACTAAGTGACGTAAGTTTTTTAAATATATGTTTTGTTTATATAAAAGTTACAACAAAAATATTTTACTTTCAAAGACGTAGATAGTTAAAACTTCAAACTTTGTACAAGTTTAGACAAGGAGTTAGATTTTATTCTCTAAAGGTAGGTTTGTTTTTAATACTTTCATGCATTGCGTGTTGCGTTTTGATGTGTACGCTGGATCACAAAAATATTTGCAGCATTTTTAAAGTTTAGAAAACACCAACGATCTCCGATAAAAGTTTGTGGCAAACATGCTGATGGAAAGCGTCCACGTTGCGTTGATAGTAATGAGGTCTGGTTCGAACAGCACGGCAATTTTTTTGAAACAGTCAAATAAACTTTCTATTACGTTTCACCCTTGGCACTTGTGGTGTGGAGTTGCGTGTTGTGCACACACAGTTTGTATAGAAGCACTACCAAAAGGCAATGGGTGCCAGTACTTGGTTTGTTTCCGTACATCGCCATCGTCGCGCAATTCCTATGAAAACTTTAAATTGTTTTTGTTTTTAATTTTATTAAGTGTCCGCATGACCATGATTCTGGTTTCAAGAGAAATTTATGCTTGGTATTTGCAATCCATTGTCATTAACCGTAAACATATACTGTACGTACAAATATATGCTATCATCGTATGTGTGTATTGCCACGTAAATAGAAGGTTGCGATACGCAGTGGCGATAGTATAAATTCCAGTACCACAACTGAAATGGCTATTAGGAACAAGTAATTTTCCAAACTGTTTAGATTTATCACGTCTTTCATTTCTAATTTTCGCATCTTTTCAGTAAGGGTTGATACGTTTCACCCATCCAGAACAATTGCAGACGAAATTACAAAGCATTAGATCATCATTTGTGCAGTAATGATGTTTTTCGCTTTAGTTTCTGTACCGCAACGTTCTTCTTCTCGCAGTACATTTAGCGTTGATGTTGGATGTGTTATGTCATCGCGCCATTCAACTGGCAGTGAGTTGCAATAAATGATCCAAATGGTTGCATTTTGTTTGTAGCTCTTTCACACTGTGGTTGATGAGCGCGCTAGCAGAATGGAGCTATATCTGGTAGGCATGGTGTGCTATTATGGCAAGCATTACTCCACTTTTTTCTTTCATACGAAACTGCGGAAATGGGTTTACTTCGACGATGCACAAGTCTCTGAGGTAATGTACTTGTAGACCGCTCCATGTGAAATTCACAGTTTGCGGTATCGTTTTGCATCACTGGAATGTTCATCGAATGGATGTTTGGATTCACTGTCAATGTGTTTGCCAATGGAGGTTGTACAATGACAAGAAAAAAGCGCAGGATTTTCTACCGCTACCCCATGCTTACTGAACTATATTTGCATTTTTACTGAACCCGTGGAATACAGTGGACAATTCTGAATACTAACGCTGAACTGGCAAACACTAGTTCTATTTGCAAGGTTAAGTTTCTTGCAATTCAGTGTACCGCGCAAAGTTATTTTAAGTTATGACTGGTTCATGAAGCTTCCTTTTACAATTAATCGTTTTGTTCCTCCAATTTTGAAAGTGTTCTGTAGACGGGTTGTTAGAGGCTTCCTGGTAGGTTTCAAACAAAACTGTCAAGACTTTGGGTTAGCCTTACATACTTTCCGCAAAAGTTTCGGAAAACATGGCCGTCAACTGACGAAGCATAGCGGTTGAGTGCGTACTGTTGCGATCTGAGATCCCGCGGCATGTGCGCAAACCGTGGCAGCAAGCAACAATAGAGATCATGCTCGCAATCTCTGTTACAATTGCGTGCTCGCGCTACATATATAATGGTGTTATTCTTCACGCACATCCCATTCGTGGTAAATCACACAATCAACGCAACGCCACCGGAGAGGTTGCAACAACATCCCCTCCTTTTTACAACGAACCACACCGATCGCACGTTCTTT
>JGI24021J15306_10001662_pt1 | contig 22368 bp, 15 predicted proteins | sample Ectturendosymbi1_FD_15306 | JGI IMG/M metagenome (IMG submission 15306) | reverse complement strand
AAATAGATACGCTTGCAAGTTTTAATCGTCGCAGAAGAATGAAAGCAGAAAGCAGGCAGATTCCTCAGAAGCTTGCCGCAAGGCTAAAGTTTGCTTACTGACAGCTATCCATAAATTCACTGTCCACTTACGATGAGCTTACCTTGGAGACCGTTCACAAATTACGCCACGCTTTTTTGTCTAAAAACCAACCCCTCCCACAAACTTGTCAGATGTTGTCACAAATATCCAGACGCCCCTCAAATAACGTCACCGTTTTGCGCACGTCCCGGTGGAATGCTTGTTTCTATCGAAAACGAACTTCCAATTTTTTTGTAATGGAAGGTTTTCCTTATTAAACCTTTTGACGATAGTTTTTTAAGCTGTATGCACACGGCATGCGTCCTATGCGTTTTTTGAGCGCATGCATGTGATTTCGTGACGTCACATCCTTTTCTGATGCGTCTGGTACGGTCTGCGTTCGAGTAGAACCTGTTTCTATATTGACGCATCAGACTCACTGCTCCGACTCAATTTTACTCGGTTACACATTACCCAACATGTGTGGTAGTGTCTGTTTTGCCTCATGAGGCAAAAGCTGTGGCTATTTTGCCGTTAGTCAGACACTATATCAGTTGAAGTGGTCATGTGACAAGGACGATATGCAAAAAGACAATTGCTAGGGTTTAGAATTAAGGTCAGGATTTAGGGTTCCTCTTTAACCTCCAATTCACGCAGACAAGAAACCACTAACAGCTTGCCAGCACTGAAACCATCACAACACTTATCCATCGGATTTATGGCCACTACAGATGTCATGGTCAACTACAAGCAGGACATGCGTTCCGAACTTGTCATGTAATTATTTTAAACAATCGTTTTAAGCTAAAAGCAAAATAGCTCCAGCAGTGTCTATATTGTCTCATGAGGCAATATAGTTACTGCCACCCTGTTTTGTTTTGAATTCAATGAGTGCCAGGGTTACAACTACGCGCCACACTGAACTTATGATTGAGTTTGACTTTGACAAGAAGTGCACAAATCTTTTTCTATATGGTACAGGATGTTGTAGTTGTCCACACTTCTCATATGCTCTAATGGAGCTGTTTGAATCAAATCCTAGCTTACTACAACCAGCCTAAATTAGTGTTGGCCTACATGCTGGACTCCATGCGATGCCATCAACAGTTGTTGTACGTTAATTTAACAGTGACAAAGAGAGCACCACAACTTTATGTCCAATGTAACCGATGTTTACCTAAATCCCTTTTTTTAATTTCCAAACTGAACTTCCAGCACTGTTAGGCTTAGAATAAACAACCTAACCGCTCCCTACTAAATCCAACACTTTGCAAGATTTCATTCATTGCCACTTTAGGTGTATTTGAACCTGCAAGAACATGGTCAGGATGTCAATATATTTTCACCATCCTTTTCACTATTACTTAGTTTTTAGGTTAAGGCAGTGCGCTGCTGTACGCTGTTAAGACAAAAACTGGTGTGTTTCGTTCAACGCTGAAAAAAAGTTTTTCGTAATGCCTTATTAAACGTCAAGATTTTGCAATGATCTGGTAATAAATAGATTTAAAAAATAAAAATGTTTCATCTGAAAAACCATACAATAAGACGATAGAATCATGCTCATCTCCACACTGTTCCAAACTACATGTTGCTTGAAAATTGCGAAGTCCTCAATCTGAAAGCTAGGATACTGAGCGCCAGGTAACACTGAATTTTACCGAGAGAAAATAGAAAAGAAAATTGTTGCTAATGTGATTTGAAAATATTGTAAATATTCCTGACACAACTACTATCCAATATCAAGCTTTTTTGCATGGCCACAGTTTTTTTCATTTGGATAATCCGGTTCCGGATCCGGTCGAAACACAAACGATATCAAATCCAAATTCAAAAAATTCTTAATATCCGGCCGGATTGGACTCCAAAATATGGGTTTAGTGCACCACTGGCGCGCAACCGCGCATCTCAGGCTGAATCGCACGCAGCAACTGCAAGGCTTACTGCACCGGATCGCAAGTGACCTAGTGATACCTATACTGGCGTGAGAGTATGAAACCAATTGCACACGTTTTGTTTCATCCAATATTCGTACTTTTTGAACTTTATAAGCGCATGCGAACGCTGTAATTACCGAAAGATATATTTATACTCTTAGATTTATTTCAGCTATTGCCGAATTTGTATCTTCCAAAAACCCAGACTTGACGTTTTTTTTCGTAAATAAACCTAGACACCCAGGTGAACGAAAAAAGACAGATCTGGATGAAAAAAACAGCAGTGGGCGCCCAGCTCGCGTTGTCGGCTGCGCTACTTTGTTTTGCATTGTTTGTTGCTTGGGCGTAGTGGTGTGGTTTCTCAGCATCACCCATGAAGCAAAACGAAAGCAGATGACATGCCTTGCATGCAAAACGTTTCGGGCCGAAGGACAGTAGAGGTCATGCGGGGCAGAACCAAATGTTGCAGCTGAGTTGTGGAGAAAAGTTTCTACTCTTAAACTCAAAGCCACTAAAAGGGCTGGAAACGTGCGCTTAGTTCCGTCAATCGATGGTTCAGGCATGCTACGAATCTAGCGCTTGTTTTATTATTGCGCTCGTATTTCTCTGCTTGTTTGCGTAACAGGCAAAGGTGATGGAACAAATCTGTCAGCAAGCACTCTAAAATAGGAGCTTCTTGTTTACACATTTTACAATCTGCGCAAGATACTGGCTTGCCCAGGCGTGAATATCCCACCATAAGTGCCGATCTTTTGAAACAAGGTGCTGTTCAGCTAGTTCAGATTCCGTTGGTTCGATATGTTCAGCAACAGTTGAAAAGCCGTCGACAATGAGTTTGGACCAAATTCCCGCTAAAGTTTTGCCAGCGAAATCAAAGTTTACTTTTTCGCCTTCTGGGTGAGTGGTGAAACCTTTCTTGTCCTAATGTCTTCTAAAATCATCACTGGAAAGGATCAAGCCGCTGAGTTCCCGACTTGCTTTGGCATGCCATTTTTCTTTCAACTCTGAAAACCCTGGACGCGCTTCGCCCAGTGGCTTTTTCTGCGGCTTTTTCTGCGGTAAACACAGCATCGAGGTTGTGTTTGGCAAAGTGATGAATGCCAACCTTTATAACTTCTTGGTGGTGTGAAATTTCGTCCGGGCTTCCATCAAAGGTTATAACCAGTGGATGAATTCCACTTCTAATGATGTCTTCGAATTTTTCCAATTGTGTTTCGAAGTCGAGGCCGTGGCTCATCGCTGTTGAAGACGAGTGTTTTACCAATTTTAACGCAGTGTAAGACGGGCCCGACTGACCAACCGCTCCTTTGTTCTCTAGTCCATCACATTCAATATAAATTTCTGCATATGTTGATAGAATGGGCTGGTGCTGATCAGCCACCACCCAATCGTGATCTGTGAAACTGACACGATATTCAACACGCATAAACAGAGCTCTCTGCTACCTTGCAGCTGCTAAGCCAATAGGAACGCGGCGTTTGTCATCTTGGCTGCGAAAACATGCTTCATTTCGTCCCAGAATAGACGAAAGCTCTTCCAGGCGTGTAATTGTTGGTGTACAAAACTCCCCACCAACATGTTTAGCATGTTTATCATTTTGTGCTCTAACTAACCTTATTGGTATCGTCAACACATGGCGTTTGCCTTGTTGGGACGAACTGCGTTTCGGTTGAAGGTGAAGATAAACTCCACTTCTGCTAATGACAAATCCATCGTTTTTCAACTGTTCTGTTACCTAGTCTAAATTTTTGATGCTTCGATATATATCAGTCTGTTGTTTATCGTGATAAGCGATTCGTGCATAGCAATATCTATGTTTTCAGTGGCAAAACCTGCTGCTCTATCATAGGTGGTCTGCTATAATGCATCCTAGTTTTCAAAGCTTCGCTTAGTTCGGGATTTATTTAAAGAATGGCATTAGTTTTTCTCTTCTTAATTCCTATTTTACCTTGCCTTTTGAGACCGCTTTTGATCTCTCTTTTTCTTTTTTAACCTGTTTTCCAACTCAACCTTCCTTTTGCGGCGATTGCAGCGCTTTACTCTGCTCATTTGCAAGTAGCCATTGCCGCACACGTTCACTCATGGTTTGCAAATTAGGAGTTTGTTCGCCATCAGTCTCCGCCTGCAGTTGTAGTTGCACTGCGGCGCATTTCTATCGAATGCAACCACGCTGGGCTTGTTTGCACTCGACGCACACGGCGAGTCATGTGATGCAAGTTGCCTGAATCGAGTTTGTTCTCTTTTGGTGCAGATGTTTGTTTTGATCAAAACTTGAATAGTCTACCCATATTTTTCGATTTTTCATAACAGTGTTTTCAAGTTGACTCTTGAGACATTCAACTCTTTTTTTAATTCGTCAGCATTTTTTACGTCATCTCATACTTTCGTAAGCTCAATCGTACAGTCTTGCTTAGTTTTCAAAGGATACGCCATAACACATAGCTTGAAGAGTGGTTGGAACTGCTGGTTTTTATTTTCCTTGTTTTCTGCATTATTAAAGGCTTCAAAAACCTCTTAAAAACTGAAAAATTGCCAAATAAAAAATTTATCTGATCAAATGTCGCCTTACGTACTAGCATTGCAGTCTTCTACATAATACGAAACATGTCCTTTTTGTCATGCTCTTGTCAACATAGAACCTACAAGTCTCAGATGAAACTGAGAAACTGACTTTAATCTGTGCCATCGGTGAACCTACAAGTCTCAGATGAAAATGAAACTGACTTTAAATCTGTGGCATCGGTGATGCGAACCCTCATATTACAAATGCACTCAAAATCACGTTCTGTATTTCTTCGTGACATGCATTCACAAGAGATGAGCACATATTGTGAAGAAGCTAAAAAAATCAACAGGAGACGATCGAAGGGAGATAAGCAAACGCTTTTTTACAGTCCAGGTATTTGCAAGATATGTTATTCTTCTTCAGTACTTCATGACAAGTTCACGCCTCGTACAGCCGTAATCCTGTTCACATAGCCGACGTGCAAAGACGCATTAGAAAAAGCGACACACACCAAGCTGCCAATGGCGACGAACCGTCCCAAGCGGACGAAATATCGGAAGCTGTAGCATACGCCAGGGTATCTCCGGATAGCCTGAGCAACTGCAGACATGTTACCAGTCATCGCCGCACGGGAGAAACATTGCCGCTCAATCGAAGTTCCGCAACACCTGAGCTCAACACTTCTGCAAACGTAGCGTAGGCATCGGAGGCCAGCGTGCGGTTCTCCTCATATCTGTTCTAATCTCGGCGAAAAAGTGCAAGTTCGGCGCGTGAGAAACTCATGAAACAGTTCGATGCTGGTTAAGTCTGACTTTTTCTTCCTTAGTGTACTGTACAGAGGGTCGAACTAGCAATGATCAGCTCATGTTGCTGGTTGATCTGGTTATGAAAGTTGTTACGTGTAATTATGCTGGAAATGTTCGGAGATGGGCTTGATGCTTTACCTGACGATACAGATAACCGCAGAAATACGATTTGCAGCCGTCTTTGCTAAGGAATCAGCTTTTCTGGTCTTGAAAACATCGCTGTCGGAAGAACAAGGCGCGATCTTTGTTTACTATTGCAGTTGATTTAGAAGCAATGTTGCGATTGGAAAAGCTGACGCGAATAGAAATTGTCAGAAAAACGACGAGGTACTGTAGAGACATTTTATAATTAGGAGTTACCAGAACTCGAATTTAAACTACCAAGCTAGGTATAGCGGCTCATGCAAGTAAGGACCTGTTTGAAGTTGACTAAACCTGACTCATTCAGTTGCGCGCGCAAAACAGAAACTATGGCTTAAGTCAGGGGTCGGGAACCTTTTTGGATAAGGGAGCCATGAATCCTACATATTTTTAATTGTATCTCCGTGAGAGTCATATAATATTTTTCAACACTTAATGCAACTAACTTACTAACTAACGTGTGCATTTTTAAGCAAAACCAACAATTTTAAACAATGGCAAATGTCTGAATTTTCTCGTTAATTACATGCTTCTTGCTGTTAATGCGCCTTCTGGTGCTGCATGGTGTTGCTAATGGCTTTGTAGTCTGGTAGATGGAAAATTACAGAAAAAGTTTCATTCGTAACAATCTTGTTAAGAAAATATCAAGCGAGCCAGATGCCGTCATCAAAAGAGCAACATCTGGCCCGCGAGCCATAGGTTCCCTACCCCTGGCTTAAGTTATTATTGAAAATGCGCTGCATGTCGCTTAAAGGCGGATTAAGTGCATGCCATAATTTATGTCTAACGGTATTTTCGCGTCTGAAGACTTTGGTGAGCTGGCGTGATGACCTTGGTTCATGTTTTTTTGTGGACAGCAAGTATGAGCTGAGACTAAAACAAATGCGGACAACTACGTTTTTGTAGTTATGTAGCAAAATGAACATCTAAAAAACTTTAAGTTTCGCACAAAATATCACCGCCGAACGTCAAGCTTGCCGTCTGCTCACAGTGTGGATGCCACAAAAAGTTGGGCTATTTTCCCAAAAGAAGTGATACCGACAATAGTGGTGAGAATATTGTTTGACACAGGTGGATCATGTTTCAAAAAGATCCCATTTTGTTTATGGGCAAAGGAGAAATGTTTTGAAGAAAAATAATGTCAACAAAAATCTTAATCACAACCCCCAAGGTTTCTGAACTTAGCGGCCGTTGATTTTCTTCATCGTGTTTACGATATATTGCAACCTTTGATTTTATATGTATGAACCTTTCCTTTTTCAGAAATAGCATGTTGTCGCAGTAAATAACAACAATCGGCAATGATCCGGCAGCACCTGGTGAGTGTGCTCGTAGCCAGCGTCGAAAGTCTGCTCTACACTGGTTTGACGTATGGCTGGCCGCTGCTGGTGAGCATATTCGTGGCGGAAGGGTACTACGCAGACCTTTGCCGAGCGAACGGCACCGCTGCAAGCTACCTGAATTCAACGCAGCCTGTCACAACCGAGCACACACCGGCGGAATCGGGGTGCACGAAGCAAACGGTGCAACTGAATCTTATCTTTAGCCTCTCGACAGTCGTGAACATCGGCATTTGCTTCTTTGCCGGCGTGGTTTTCGACTGGCTCGGGACGTGGGTCAGCAAAGGACTCACGACCCTGTTTTGCATGACGGGGTTGCTGTTTTTCGCTTGCGCGTCCCCGTCGTCGCCACACATGCTGTATTTGGCAATGATTAGCCTCGCCATCGGCGGCGCATTGATGTTCATCGTTAACCTGCAGTTTGCCAATTTGTTTCCAACGGTGCGGACGACTCTGATAGCGATGATGAATGGACTTCTCTTGTCTTCCCAATTCTTCTTCTGGCTCGTGCGCGTCGCGTACGAGAAGGGCCTGGCGTTGAAGATCATGATGTACACTTACTGCGCGCCCCTGGCTGTATTCTGCGCATTGAGCCCCTTTTTCGCGCCCAAGACGCGCGTTCCGTATCCGTTGCCTAAAAACTTTACCTACGGCGTCGCGAACAGCCGGAAGCGAGCTGCGTTGTCAAACAGTGGAAGCAATTCGGAAGAAAGAAAAGGTTCGAAAATGCCGCTTTTGACAAGACCGCATAAACTTAAAATGTCCAGTCGCCTAGGCCTGACGCTGTACCTGCTAAACATTGTTCATTTTTCAGTCGTGGCTCTGCGTAACATGTTTTTCATCGGAACGTTTGACACATGGGCGCGCAGCGTCACGGATAACCCTGCTTCCGTGCGTGACTTCATCAACTGGTACGGCATCACAAGCATGCTGGGTGCTTTCGCCGGGCCGCTGGTTGGCGTCGTCGATGACGTGATGTTTCGATTTTACAAAAGACGGGCGAGGAGCAAAATGGCGGCAAGAATGAAGTCGGCTACGACTTTCGCTTTGTTCACGACCTTCATAAGCGTCCTGCTGTCAGCCAGTGTCCTTTCGTCAACGCCTTTCTTTTTGTACTTGTCTCTAGCGTTACAAGCGTTGTCTCGGATCGCCAACTTCAGCTCCGCCTTCGTCTGCGTGACCTCGTTCTATTCAGCTAAGCATTCGGGAAAGCTGATCGGATTGACGTACGCGGTAGGGGGAGGCTTTACTTTGCTGCAATATCCATTGTTTGTTTTTGTTTTGCAAAGATGCAACGGCAATTTTTTTCCCATCAATGTAATCTTTTTAATTGCATGCGCCTTTACTTCGATTTTGCCGCTTTTTCTTCGCAGTAGCTGGTCGAGTCTTGAAAAAAATTTCGCAGCAGTTTCAGAAGCACCTGATGTTGTTGACAACAATTATCATTCCGGCGTCAGAGAATATAACTTATGAACTTGACAATGAACACATGTAACATGGTTTCTTGATTTCTTTACCAAGCAGTGTTGCAGACTGAAGCGACGACCAGCGGAACACGTAGCTACTATAGATGCTGACGTAATTCATGAGCGGAAGAAAAGCAACGCGCTCGCAACAAAGTTTACACGATGGTTTACTTCAGCAGTGTTTATGCTTTCTTGCCATGTTTCCAAATTTGCTTGTTGCGAACACAGTAATGAAATAACAATGCTGTTACATTTTGCGACAAGGCGCATTAGGTGTCTCGGTCTGTGATATATTGTATTTTTGATGTTGTATTAGTACATGCATTTATGATGATGATTAGTGCAATTTTAAGGTCAAGCGGTGAAACACGGTACTCGTGTATTGCTGCTAACTCGCAAAGAAAGAAAATAAAAGCAACTAGAGGCATGATAAACTAGACTGTATACTTTTTTCAATCTATCCTCGAGTTTAATTCCGGCATTTACGTTCCTCTGTTTTGAAATACAGCTGTGCTGGGAAATGAGTCATGGCATGAGTGCTTCGTGACTTGCAATAACTCTACAAAACTGGCCCATGTACTGCTTGATGATCTTAACGGCGTAGCACACCACTAAGGTAGGCTCGTTAGTCTTGCAGTGAGACTCGAAACTCGACGTAAATTACTGCATGTTCACCCCTCCAGATTTCGAGTGTAATGATTAGGTCCGTATCGGGAAAATACATCTAAGATTGTGCAACAAATTTTCACACAACTTTATGGCATTCGCCATGCTGAAGCCATAAAACAGGTCAACCTATCTGTTAGAACCAGGTTTTCCCTTGTTTTCTTACCGTTTTAACAGATATGTGTGAAAAGCTCTGCTGATAAGCGCCTTTACCTCATTCTACTACACGTTGACTATTGAAAGTCAAGCGCTAAAGTGAATATGGAAGCGACAATCATTAGTTGTACTTGTTATTGTTACATCACAAAACCATGTTCGCTCGTAAAATTTGCTAGCAAAACACGCTTTGCTGAGGAGCACCGAGAACACTTAACGCAACGGTTTTTCCATGACCTACCCGTTTCTGCTGTTGTGCATAAACTGCTGTAATCAAAAGGTCGAAGCTCCTCGTAGTGACATTTCCTTAAGAAAGGGAAAAGAGTGGAACCACGAGCGAACACGTAATTGTTTGGGACAGTCTTTTAATTGACAGGTAGGCAGGAAGGGCAACATAAGTTCATTCCAGTAAAGTTTGGGTAACTCAATCGTCTCTTGCGCGTCACTTTTGCCTTTATCTTCTCCCGTAACCAAAAACGACTCTTACGTGTTTCGGAACTTCAGATCAAGGTGCGCATTTGTCTTGCGACCTTCGTTCTTCCGGTGCCAAGCAAAACTGTGAAACTCAGAGGAAGAATTAATCGATGTAAAAACCAGGGTTGCGGCGTCGGAGGTAAAATGCCCGACTCCAACTCCGACCTTTCGAAAATTTCGACACCGACTCCGACGCCTTAATATAACGTGAATGAAGTTTGGCTGTCAACTATTTTGTAGCAACTAGCAATCAACTGAAATCGAGGTACACAGCAAGAATAATCTGTTTCAATAAAAGTTTCAAAAGAAATTGTTCCATTTCACCAGGCACGAGTTACGATTCCTAACTTAGGAGTGCGATAGAAAAATGATTCAATTGGACTTCCCGAGTCGGATAAAATAATCCGACTCCGACTCCTAGTGTTCTCAGGAATGCGACTCCGACTCCACCTAATAACCTCCGACTCCTTGCGACTCCTACTCCGCAACCCTGGTATACACAGTGTAGTCTGCAGCCTGGAGTTTGATCTCCGTTGGATTTGGGCGTTTTTCAGCATTTAAAGAAGACACTGAGCAAAGAGAGAAATAAAACAAGTTCAAACGAAAATGTTTTAGTTTAATATGGATTAACATAGTTTTTAGGGAAGCGAAAAACTGAGATGAATGAAAAATTTGTTCCTTTCCGGACCCTGCTAAATGCTACGTGTAGACGTTCGATTATAATGTTGGTTGACTTGATTGCAGTCATTATTTTTCGTAAACAAGCTTTTCGAGTGTTTGCAAAAAGGGTTTTCCATCACTATGAATTTCTAAATTCGCAATTTCATTAGGATAGGTCATGAGGTCAGCAGCTCCAGATCTCATAATGCTATTGCATCGCGGTCCTAAACAATCTCTTCAGTTCCGCACCAAGACCCAGCCAAGCCTGGCCAGTGTTGTATTCATTCACCTTGGTCGTTGTATTGATGGTATTCCGGGTAGCTTTTTGCTGTATGTATCTAGCAGAAGCTTTCTCGTCAACCATACCCGCGTATTCCAGCCACATGGTGGAGCCGTCGCGACTAGAACCTTTGCAGAAGCAAAACGATCGGTTTAATGATCGGTCATCGGCAAACTTCGCCCCTGCCGTTTTATTTCCGTGGCGTTGCAACGCCAACTCTTGGTGGAAACCTGCAACATGCACGTGCAACAACACCCTTTCGACAATTGCCAAAGATTCATTGTTATGGGTGAGGACAGTAGAGGACACAGAATACAATTGGTGCGTAAGAATTCTCCGCAGTTTTCATATCATAAACCGTTAGCAATGCCTGGTAAATTAGTTTTTGATGTCAACGCATTTTTTACCTACCTGATGTATTTTCAAGCCCACAAAATTGCACATTTCTGGTGTAACTTTGTAAACAATGGTTGCTTTTTCTCAGAAATATTTACAAATTGTTACTTTTTCTCGTAAATATTTTCGTATTGAGGCGCATTCGCCAGCGTTCTGTTAAATCACAATGCATTGTTGAACTTGTTTCTGAAAGCGTAGCAAGATGTGAAAGTGCGTAACTATTTCCATGCCACTGCCGCTAAACTGCGTATGTTTTATGCATAGTTGCACCATAAGTTCCAGCTTTCCATCACGTAGCGTGACAGCGCATACAGAGCAACTAAAACCGAACGTTTTCCATGATCCCGTCTAATCGTTGTAATAATTGTTTAATTTAAATCAGTGAACTTGCGTTTGCTCGTGCAAATTAGCTAAACGCTGAAAGATGAGAAATTTTTATGCAGACATGTTTTATGCTATTTGGATATCACTGTATCTTCACAAACCCACGTACCTCGCTTTTCAATTCTTGAGAAAAAGTGTTAAGTTATATACAGTACTCTGCAAATAGACATCACGGACAGTTTCGTCGATCCCGAGGCATAAGCTGTAGTGTACTGTCGGCGAGGAGTAGATTTGTGTTGATGGAAATTAGCTCAAGCTTTTTCAACCCCAAACGTTAAATTTTCTCGTCGTAAGTACAGTATATCTTGAACAACTGTGTTCTAGATATCTCTGATTGTATAGCAGCAAACTTAAATAAATTTTCTAAAGCACTACTATGTCCATAAAAATAAACACAAAAGGTGCAGTAGACACCAACAGCCAAACACTTACCTTAAAAACGCTCTTGGGCGTTTAATTAACTGTATGTAAATTGTTTTGATTGTGTTCACCATATTCGGTCATTGTAATGTAAAGTTTTATAGATCGGAAAATTTTTGAAGAAAACGGTTTACTGGTTCATGACACGTTGTTCCCCAATTATGCTTACTCTTCCTCCTAAAGTTTTGTAAAGTTTTCCCACCGTGTGCTTGTCTCAAAATTGTGAAAAATGCTATGATCTGTGGGATCAATGAGCGACATTGTTTTGCTTTGCATCTGAGCCCCAGCAACAAAGCTTTAAACAAGGACCAAGCGTAGGAATTATCTTTTATTGTGGTAAAGCGGGACAAATAGTTTCACAAAATTAGTGCATAGCAGGAATCCTATTTAACGAATAAAACGTTGTCAAAGGGCAAAGCAAACGTACAAATAACGCAAATGTTCCAAATGTGGGTCTGGTGGGAAGTGCATCTCTTGTCTTCGCTTGTGTCTGTACTTGCGAGTGAGGATCTGAACAAACATTGTTTTGAAATGCTAAAATGCATGGGGAGTTTGTGATTCTGTGACCGTGAGTGTTGAGCTCACACAATAGTGCCTCTTATACTTTTCTGAAAACTGTTTGTTCGGTTTTCCGTCACCGGTAAATGTCACCGCAAAGTACTTAAATCTAGCCTGCAGCTGTTTTTCACCGTTTATTTGCAGAATCAAGTAAGATAGGTTTCTAAGAAAAAATACTTGTTTCTTGTGTTTTCATTTCTACTGCAGCTTGATTGTACACAGCTGCAAATCAAGCGACTGTGTCTCAACCCTTTAACTACCGCAGAAGCCACTCAGGCAATTTCGTTTAGAAATCGCCGACCGATCGCGCTAGAGAGTCAATGAAGACTTCATAAGATGCGCATTTTTCGTGCACCACTTTCTTTTGTTAAAAAAGGCGGGGAATTGGCCCTAGTGACGTTTTTTGGGCCTGTGAAACGATTTCAAGTGCCTATATGCCCTGCTGTTAAAAAACGTACACGAAAATCCGCTTCTCATGATGTCTTGATTGACTCTCTAGCTTGATCGGTCGACGAGTTATGACCGAAAGTGTGTCTCACAAGCCATCACAGTGGCTTTGACCTGTTCAAACGACACTCGCGACGCTACATCATCTGAAGAAAGCGAAAGGTTTATCTTACAGGTCTGTTCGCTGAAACACACACTGGCACGACTGTGACTACCTGCAATATCTACACGGAATACATGTTGGGTTGACCAGACAGTTACAAAACCTTGCTTTTGTCAAACACCAGGAGTGTACAACAGAGGGATTCGGTATATCATCCCCCATTTTTTGGCAAGAGGGGATCATATATGCATTCATCTCCTGTGGATTTGTCTCATGCCAAGTCATAATTTTGTCACAACCACCAGTTATTTAGCTCGTATGCACAGAGTATTCCATCTCACATCTCTTTAATTTCACTATTTAACAGCAAAACCATGTGGACGCGAAGAGAGTGTGAAAGTTAAAGATTCTCGGAACCGCCACGTTTACCGGTACAGTTTCACTAAACGTATGAAATCTTTCTTTGTACCGTAACCACGACACCCTGACTGCAGCCAACAAACACGTATGTTCACCGTCCCGGTCACGGAAAGAAATTTGCGTCCCTGTCCAACGCCCACAACAAGCTACTTCGGCCGGCGTGATTCTGTGAGTGCAAACACAAACCTCTCAGATGGAATACTATAACTCGGTATTCGCTAACAGTGCTCTATTCCAAAAAAACTCTCCAAGGGTTTTTCGAGGGAGCCGGACATCCTGTCTTTATGGTGTACGAGGTCAAGGTAGACATCTTTTCACATCTCACGACTTCTTGATTACGTTGGCAACTTTAGCAACGAGTGGTTTCCAGCGTAGCATTAGCATTGACAAACGAAGTTTATTCAACAGTGATCAAACAAAGACCCAAACAAAAGTCTTTGTTCCACGCACAGCAGTTCAAGGAATCATTCATAAAATCACTGGAATGCGGTCGTTCATATTTTCTGCTGCAACAAACTAGCGGGAGCAGAAAGCATTTATCTTTTCGTTTATGCTGGGCTGGCTCAATCCACCGACGGGATTAGACTGGTAATTTTTCAAGACATGCGCAAGATCACTTAAAAAAGCGATAAAACCGGAAAGGGAGAGAGTCAAACACAATCTGGAAGCAATAAGATCTTTCAAATTCCTTGGCAAAATTTTCACTTTCTGTAACGTACAAGCTGGCGTTGAGAAATATTTGTGACCATGGGCGCAATTTTGTTGCAAAATGTCGGGAGGACAGCTTGGTGTGTAACTAATATAGTTATCGGGTTGATGAAAAAGTGCAGTTTTACAAATAAAGATCCCTAATCTTGTTTTTTAGAGAGTTGAACATCTGCACGTGTGAGATGTCTTGTTTAAGTTGCTTAACGTTAAAAGGAGATAAACGTCTTTCTTGCACATTTCCTCTCTTTGAAAAGACTACAGATCTTTTTAATTCCTTAAGGCAGTGGTTACCAAAGTGGGGATAAATTACCCCCGACAGTAATATGCAATTTTTCGGGGGGTAATGACTTTTTTCGGTTCGGGAGCTAACGCGTAATCAAAACCACAATGTTGTTCTGTATGATGAGCGATCACTGTGAAATATTGAGGGTAACAAGACACAATCGCTACCTTGATTTGGATAACGGCTCAAAAAAGTTTGGGAACCTCTGCCCTAGGGAATTAGTTAATTAATTTGTTGTTTTCAGGCTATGACTTTAGAACCACAAACGCCAGAAGACTAATCAAGGGATCTAAAGATGCAGATTTTTGCCTAGTTTTATTTACAAATAGAAGCAAAAAGTTGCCCTTTAGGGCTGCGGCCCAGGCCCGATGACGTGGGTAAAAAAGGCACATGTCTCTATTGTAACAAAAAACTCAAAGCTACACCTTCCAAATTTCTTAAATCGAAACTGCAAGACTTTCCGCATCTCAAAAGGGTTTGAACAGCTCTCTAGCTCGATCGGCTCGTAAGTTATGGCCGAATATGTTGGCGCCAGTTTGCGCCAACTTTTGGCGTACGTGGGACTTAAGTAATGCTATTGGGCAGTGGGCATTATGCATGCAGCCCAAATCCTACCCAAATCTCCATTGATATCCTTTTGCCAGTAGCAAAAAAAGTTTGGCCAAAAATTATGACTTTCAATCTATTTTTACTGCTCGTGGATGGATGATATATCATTTCCATCTGGCTGCAATAACGCGAGTCTGACAGGCAAACCCCACTATTTGTAAACGTGTTGTTTGTGATCCAGCATAATAAAACCGTAGGAAAGAGCTTCAAGCAGGTCTCAGTTTGTAACTCTCAGCCAAACAACCCCAATTTCGCTTCCTGTTTATCTCTTGTCACACGTCATCGAGGCATGTTGTTTCAGAGCATGGATCCACCTCACAATGCATGTCAGTACCAGAGATTTAATCAACAGCGCGGGAGCTCGATCTAACACTCCGAACAAATTTGCTGCACTTGGTAAATACAACTGCTGTCTTGTGCCGTCGCTCCCTTTCTTGTTTATTTTATCAACGCTCGGAATAAGAGCTTAATGCTGTCAATGTTTGTCACTATTATATTTAGCGCGCGATAGATGTGCGTCTCATTTTGAACGTAGCGTCTGCTGCAACTAGGGTTGCCAGATGGCCGGCATTTCACCGGCCTGGTCGGTATTTTGCCGCTAATTTTGCAGTGGTCGGTGAAAGGCCGGTATTTTGAAAATCAAAGCCTGAGACCGGTATTTTTAAAATAAATAATTTGCCGTTAACTTCAAAATGAACTAATGCTGAATGTCTCAAATTATAATGACGTTTAGCGAATCTTGTCGGGCACTGGGCAGTTCCTTCAGCAAAGTTTATTTGCTGCTGTTGACGCAGTCCTTGATGCGATTGTTACGTCACACACACACCGAAATGTAATGAGCCAGCCAAAATAGGGCAAATTATTAATTGTGACTTAACAATACTCATTGTCTCTCTGTTTTTTCTGTGCCGCTTACGAATTACGACACAGCTTAGATCTGGCACTGTTGGTGAAATGGCCGGTATTTTTACAAAACGCATCTGGCAACCCTAGCTTGTTGACAATCCAAGCTTTTACTTATTAGTTTTCTGGTTGTCTTTCTATCATTACTTGTGCTACATGTACGAACGCTGAACTCTACAGGTCCTTGGCAAACATAGACGTAGCCAGGGGGGCAAAAGGGCCATGCCCCCCCCAAATTTTTAGAAAATATAGCCATTTTGTGCTTTGAGAGGCGTTTTTCTAAGCAAAATAGTGCTGTTCGCCTACAATCAAACATTTTGCCCCCCCCCAAATTTTTTGGGCTGGCTACGCCACTGTCGGCGAACATAACACCCCTTGCAAATGCATTAACACACCGCGTCTCCTGCTCTAACCCAAAACTGCATTTATCAAAGCACGTTGTGCTTAGCGAAAATGCACACCGCGTTCTATGAGACTAAATGTCGACACATTTGGGATGGTCTATTGACACAAAGAAGCACCAGCGTAGCAAAGCTCTCTTGAAATGGCTGTCAGGTCAAAGAGTTACCGTAACGATCTCGGTGCTTGTATCCAACGTGTGCCTGCATGCAGGGCCGGCCTTAGAAAGTGCGGGGCCCGATTGGAAGCCCTTTTCCGGGGCCCCATTAAGTGGCGTGTGGAGAAATTTTTGAGGAGGTTCATCAAGTCATAAAGGTATAAATCACGAGTGATGTGAAAGGGCGAGGGTGTCTGGAAGCATGCCACAGAGTTTCATCTCTCCAGCAGAGACTTTCCATGTCCGTTCTATGGACATCTCCATAACACCCAGTAAATCCATGAGTTACTACACTCAATGCGTCTTTGGCCAGGTACTTACCGCGGGCACGGCAGGCCAATTGGCCATGTTTTAAATGAAATTAAACAACATGCTTGATATGATCAGCCAGCAAAGATAAGATATCACAACTTAGCTGCAGAACGTTAACAAACGAAAATACGTGACAACAAGCCCACCGCTGGATTTTGAAATTTGATATTTTCCCATTAACTTTTTAGTAGAAAAATGTTTGTCTCTTAGTTTCGAGTTGGTAAAATGAAGTTTCACCACTGTTGGCTCACTCCTGGAAAAAAGTGTTTGGCCACCTCCTGGCCAAATCCACTATTGTCCTTCCTGGAAAAATCTTTGCGACGCCCATGCTCCTTTGTCTGTAAATCAGGGCTTCTCAAACTTCTTTGCACATGTCCCACTATCCATCAAACGCATCATTTCGCGACACCTCATCTATGCTGATGTAATAATAAATTTTACAAATAAGACATTGTTTTTCATTTTTCAACTGACGAAATCATTTGAGCCGCAGACAAAAGTTTTTAGATGTTGGAGCCAGATCTGCAGCTACAACCTTTAGATGTGTAAAGCTGGAGCGACAGCGCGAGCCTGCAATTTGTGTTCCGGATCTGCAGCCCTACTTTAGACTATTGCAATCTACGATACGGAAAATGCATTTGCTAAGATAAACGTATTTTTGTGATTCAACATTAGCAAAGCTCCTCAGAATTTTGTCCGAGACCAAGCCTCTGCGAATTTCGGATTCATTGGATTGATGATCTCAAATAGGTGTTAATTACTGTACATTTAGAATTTTCCGGATGTCATGGTAACGGGAATGATCAAGTAACTCCTGAGGGCAATAAACTATTTACAGAAAGAGCTTCCATATCAGATGTCCACGAAGGAAAACGAATATCGCTATTAAAAGACTGAACAACACACATGACAAACAAAATTTACTTTTCAGAAGACAAGTGGCAGTAACTATTGAAACAGCAACAACCGTATCGAACTGTATGTTACAACAAGTAACTTGGCCTGCCAAGTACGAAACGCTTACAACTGAAACAGAACACATCTTCAAAACTCAAGCTTTCTCTGTCTTTACCAGATGCTATACTGAAAAAGTAGATCACACATTATGCAAACACAATGACCACTGTCCACTGTTACGATTCCACAGAACGAAATCTGATGAAAGAGGATGTTAAAACCGCACAGTTAACTTTGGTTTTCGTTGGCAACGGATCCCACTTTTAAAAAATACTGCACTACACAAGCAACTTCAATAGAAAGTGAAGTTAATGTTATGTTAGTAGGCGTAGCGCGGGGCCCCCTTTAGCGCGGGGCCCGATTGGAAGCAATCGGTCCAGTCGCCTAAGGGCCGGCCCTCTCTGCATGGCTTTGATATAACACAATGCGCTATCAATGATCTTCAACCTTGCTTGTACAATCGCCCCTACCTATGGTTTTAGCGTTGACTGAAAATATTCGTATTGTTTTGAAAATAATTCAGTGCTAATTAAATATAAGCGGGCGATCTAGATAGCACAAAACAAAACGAACAACCGAAAAGGAATGGAAATGCATTTGTAGAATAAATGTTACTCATTTCCAAAAAACATCTGGTTCCAAATACGGTAATGCAAATCTTGCGCCTGGTTTTTATCGGCAAGCTTTTTCAAAGCATATTGCCAGTTGGTCAGCTTGAGTCGTATGGCATTTTCCCCGGTCTTGTTCGTGTCAAGACGATTGCGGATCTTGTTACGCATGTGCACTACTAGACTGAAACCTTGCTCAGCAACACACACCGTTGGGAAACGCCAGTGGTAATATTAGCTTCACTTTTCCCCAAGGTTCTGGAAAACGCTCACTGCACTTGTTCCAAAAATCTGACCATCCGCGTGAATGTAATATAGCACGGCTACATAGTCGCTTTGGATGTCCATGAAACATTCTTGGATGGTGGAATCGCATTCGCTTATGCTAGTTAGCTGACAGAAAAGCATTTCACCCAGCAACTTTCTACGCAATACAAGTTTCGGGCGTGATCATCGGTCTAAGTTTCCCCTTCCTAGCCTACTGTTCTGTTGTGCTCTGTCATAAGTCAAATGAACACAGTACAGTAAAGCTATATCCACAAGCACAGCAAAACACTCGTACTGTCTGAAATATACGATAAGCACGTTTTTGCTACAAATCGTCTCGCAACTGTCATATTTCCAGTATTTTTACAATAGAAAACACTTAGCTTGCATGTTTCACTCAAGGTACGAACCAAAGATTATAAAACACATGATAACGGACTGTGACATTTTCAGGCTTGTCGATGGGAATGTCATTCCTATGGGAAACGTCCAATGGAATGGGATAGGCATAAATTGCTATGGGACGGGAATGGGACAGATAAATATGTCCCATGGACAACCCTAAGCTTGTCCATGGGAATGTCATTTCTATGGAAATCCCATGGGATAGGCATAAATTGCTTTGGGATGGGACAGATAAATGTCCCATGGACAACCCTAAGCTTGTCCATGGGAATGTCATTCCTATGGAAATCCCATGGGATGGGCATAAATTGCTTTGGGATGGGACAGATAAATGTCCCATGGACAACCCTGGACATTTTTTCCCTATGAAACAATGTCTTAGCAATACTCTGCAGAAAGCTATGAAGTTTTGTTTCAAGGCAATTTTTCGCTAATGTTAACACATAGCGTTGGAGGGATTTGCGACAGTTCACGACGAAAAATAATTAATCTAAACTTGGCAACTTGTGATTAATATTGCCGATCATCACGAATGTTCATCCGATTATTTAGTAGTAGTAACGTTATGATTATTGGGCCATTTTTTGTGTTTTTTTTCTATAAAAATGGAGTCTGACCCATTGGGGACTTTCCGACAGCTTTATCAGTACTGATCGCCTTCAGTCAATATTAGTACAGTATAACAAACGAACGAATGCATACTATACAAGAAAAGTCCAAGATCTCCCGCGTGCTGATGCACAGAGGCTGGTAACTGTTACTGCTGGATGTCCTTTTGACGCTGCTCATGCAATGGCTGGGTGAACCAACCCAACGCCCTTCTATCATATTTTAAACATTAGACTCAAAAAAATACCCGCGAGTTTTTAATCTCAGTTAGAACCGCAGTGACACTCCGTGGCCTTCGATGAATTCGTGAAGTTGTAAAGCGTTACACAGGACGATGTTAGTTCACCAGTCCGATATCATGTCTTTCATAACCTTTGTTACGAACCATTAAGTCGAAAGGGCATCAAATGATTCGGTTCCAGAATAGCAAACTTTATTCTCATTTTTGGAATCGATTCAAAATTTTATTTATTTTGACCTGCAGAAATCGCGCCCCTGGAAATTGCCCCCCCAAAATCTGCTAAGCCACAAAATCGCCCCCATTGAAGAACACTTTTCACCGACAATCAAAAACTCTTGGTTTTTCTGTAAGCTTTCCAAGATCTGCTTACTGGGGTCTGCTTTCATGACTTTTGCGTTTATTTGAATTTGCACATATGTGTTCAAACAACAAGTCGTCACGAAGGCAACGAAGTCGAATCCATCAGCAAATCTGTCCAATAGGAAATCGATTTCACTTGACATTACGCATCATCGTTCCTGAAATGATATTAAAAGTAGATTCTATTTGTGCGATATTCAAAGATAACAATCGTCGCTTTCGTCTCCCTAACGACGCATTATCGTATTTATTCGATTGTAAGCCGCGGCCTAAGCTTTTTTTTCATTTCGTGCGGCTTGCGTTTTTTAAATTTTATTGCGAACGAGAGCCCCGCACAAGCATCGAAACGTGGAACACGAGTCAGGATTCGGGTTTTCGGCAGTTTATTCACGACCGCGAGACAAAACAACGGGGAGGGGGGCAGTTGATCTCAAACACTGCGACAGTCGGTGCCAGCAGGTATGCGCCAGCGAAACAGCGGTTAGGAAAGAAAATGTAAACAATAATAATAATAATAACAACAACATTAATAATGACAATAGTAAACGTGATCAGCGTCAAATCGAATATAGCTGTGATGCAAATGGCGACAGAAAGAAACTGGAGAAAGATGATGGTTGTTTCGCGGAAGACACGCTATACTTTTGTTGCGGTTGCGTGACGTGCTATCAAAACATTTCGCAACCGAACGCTGCTCGCTGAAGCGTGTCGTGCTTCCGCTTTTCTGCAGAAAACACGTGACAGGAAACAGATCCGTTTCATGAGAACACTTTGACAGTAGTTCGTTGCAATCACTGCCGACTTGGCAGCGACGTGTCGCGAACGCCTCGGATCATCGGTGCAGGCAGCTGAGTTCAGACAAGTGTTTCACTTCATTGCATTCCGTTGCCAGCTAAGAACAACTGCTTGAATAAACTACACAGCGTTTTGAGCGGAAGTTCCGGCGTTTTCCCAGTCGTTTCTAACAAACGATTTTCCAGTTTATCGGACGAATGTCTGGCGTGCACGGCTGGGGGCGATTTCAGGAAAAGTAAATTTTATTCGCGTGTAACCGACGCCGCGCCGCACAACTTGGCGAAGCGCGGGCGAAAAAATCGGCGAAAGCGAAAGGAACAAAGTTGGGCGACTCGCGCGTTCGAGACCTGCTGGAAACTGGGCCGGCATCGCAACGCGCGAGCTTTGCGTCGAATAATGACTGTCGGCGGCGGTCTCGGTCTGAGACAGAAGCAAAAGGGGTTGGCGGAAGCTTCGGCAAATACAACACTTTCTGTTGAAAGCGGTCGAGTGCTTCCGACGGCGCAGAACAATGCAGCGACTGTGACGTCATCAAAAGGCGGTGACGTGAAAGTATAGGGGAGCGCGCCGTTTTAAAACGTGAAAGAAGGTCAAGAAAAGATAAAAAACGACGTGAAGAACTTGTATGGCGAAATGAAACGCACCCTGCGCGCGCGAAAGCGAATCGCGCCGCCGCCTGCGACTTGCCCGGATGTGGGAGGCGCCGATGTCAGGAAAAATGCGGGTTCGGTCGTTTTGCCCCAGCACAGAATCGAATATATTTGGGCGAAAAACTGTTCAGCGAAACTTGAAAGACGCTGCCGAGAGTTGTATGGCTGGCAGGGAAAAACAGGAACTGGTGAAGTTCGATCGTCTCAGGATCACGACAAAACTCGCGTTCTTTGCGCATTTTTTGCTCTTTTGTTAGGAGAAAGACACAAACGAAAACATGGCTAAAGGTCCAACGTCCCTGAACGTTAATTCAGATTATGTTATGCGTTTAACCCCCACCCTACGCCCCGCGGTTTTCGCCCACGCGCCATCGTCAACTGTTGCCTTTCGGTTTCCGCCAATGACGTGACTGATCGCACGGGACATGGCTTTGCACTGATTCATTCGCGCGGCGATGAAAAGAATAAGCGAAAAAGCGTCGTTTTACGAAACAGACAAACAAGATCGTCGAAAACGACTTAAAGCAAAGGCGGAGAAAAAGAGACGGTGCGAAAAGAGCACGGCTCGGCCGCGAAACGCGGTGACCCGCGACAGAGAAGTGGGGGGGGGATTCGAAAAAAAAGGGGAGTATTGCATCGACCACGACGGCGAACAAAAAAATAAAAACACTGGGCAGGTACAGACGATCGGCCGACAATCGAACAACAAGCAGTGGATCGCTTGGCTGGTGACTCAGTTCCAGCTGCTGGTCGTCCGTCGCAGAACGAGAGCTTTATATGCTGGTTACAAATTGGCTGCTGCAGCGACGTCTGGAGTCGACGACCGCTTCGAGTTCAAACGATTCGATGACGCAAGAAAATCGAGTAAAGCCTATAAAAAAATCGTTT
>JGI24021J15306_10001661_pt1 | contig 22368 bp, 15 predicted proteins | sample Ectturendosymbi1_FD_15306 | JGI IMG/M metagenome (IMG submission 15306) | reverse complement strand
TATTAAGCAATGGATGTATGGCTAAATTTGTTTGCAATTTTCATTCAATTCACTATTTTCTCGCATTCGAAACAACTAGCAAAGAAACGTACATATGAAAATTATTACTGAGCATCATTGATGCAATGAATCAATCGGTTGTTATCATAGGAAAATTTCTATGCTTGTTTCAAGGCATAAAAATGATAAATTACAAAGCAAAGGTGAAGAATCCTCACGACTGTCTGATCAATCAAAATACCTAAAGAACACATTTTTTTATCCCAGAAGCATCAGCCAATGTAACTTTTGAAAGGAAAACACCTCGCAGGTGAGGGTTGTTACCTTCATTTCTGTAACTCTTTCATTTTTGAATTATTTTATTGGCAGGTGTGACAAAAACGACGATGCCTGAGGAAATGCCAGAAACAACAGGTACGCATGCGTTTCCATTTGCGTAAAACATGATATTATACTGTATTTCGATACGTGAAACAACTGATGAGTTACCGGTAAGCCAAGCTTAGCATAGAAATTCAACAAAATTTTTTGGTCGACTTGCGATTCGAATTATCTGAACAAATGAAGCATCCACAATAGCAACACAAATAGAATGAAGAAATATATAATGCGATCAGTCCTTGCAGCTTTAGAACAAACAACGTAGAACCCATAGGACGTTTGATGAGGAAGTTAGTAAATAACGGACATATGGCTAAATTTGTTCAGAACTTCCATTAATTGTACTATATTTTCTCGTTGGAAACAGAGTAAAGAAACGTGCATTTTAACAAAACACTACTGTACGTCATTGGTGCAACATACTGACGGATTATTGTGATATGAACTTTTTCGTACCTGCTTCAAGCAATAAAATTGACTAATTGCAAAGCAAATATCGGGAATACCACACGTATGTGCCTGATTAGTCGAAATGCCTAAAGAATCACGTTTTCTATCCTCAGAAGCGTCAGATAATGTAATTTTGAAATGAAAAACATTCACGAAAACTATTTAGTTATATGTTTTTGAAGTTAAAATGCACTGTTATGAAACATAATTGAAGTTTATATTGTCAATAGCGAAAAAATAATTGCTAAACCTTGAAACTAATAGAAAATTTATTTTAGGTTGTGAAGTAGACTGAAACCTTCAAACAAACGTGTGTTATGTTGCAAATCTGTTGGCAGAACACGAAACTACAAAAATGCCAAAACTATAAGCTTTCTCAAGCTTGTTTCATTTTCGCGCAAGTGCATGATAACAACTTCACCATTTTCAATTTCTCAACTGTGCTCACAACAATCAAAGTAACTTTGGTATAATTTATTCCACACTGTTGGTAACCTAATTAAACCCTTTGCATTTAATTGTGCATGTGATCCATACGAATTCTCTGTCTAATATTTCTAAGGAAATATACTTATCTGCCCGTTTTCTAACTATTAACTAAACAATCAAAACGAAGCAAGCTTGAAATCATGGTACATCTATAAACAGCCTTGCTGCACAAGTGTCGAATGCGGTTAAAAAACATCCAAATCAACATGGTTTCGACATGAGCATTATTTAACAAGCCTTGAAGGTGTGAATTCGTTTCTTTTGAATTACCTTCAATTCAGTAACGTTTACATTTTATATCATTATATTGGCAGGTGTGACAAGCACAACGATGCCTGAGAAAATTATAGGAACTACAGGTGCCCACACTTCTCCAGTTTAGCACGATTTGCATTATATCTCTGTGCGTGAAAAACATGTGGTTTATCTGCAAGTCCTGCTATTTATTCAGCGAAAATGGTGGATAAATCTTCTCATCAAACAATTTCCACAAAAGTTACAATAATTAAAATATATGCGATTAGACATGGTAGTACAAATTAGCACACGTCCGTTAGGATGTTTAATAAAGACATTTGCTGGTAATGTTGTCGGATTGTTTTCGAAAAAATTTTTCCAACCGGTTTTTTATCTCATTGACCAAACAAATGAAATCAAACGTACATCTGAATAAAATACTATTGAACGTCTGCGGTGCAACAAATTTGTTCTGTTATAAGATTACAGTATTTGTTTTCCCATGCATTTAGATATAAAAGTCCAAGGTAAAAAAAACTTCATACTTACATGAATCACATTTTCTGTCTTTAGAACCGTGGGATAGTGCAATTTTGAAATATAAAACAATCCGGAAAAGCAAATAACTAAATGTTTCTCTGTTTGAATGACGCTTTAAGAAACATATTTGTAAGTTATATGGTGAATAGTAAAAAAGATATAATTGCATAACGTTCAAATCAGTAAAACATTTTCCTCTCTGCATGCATGCGCTCAATAGTTTAATGCTTGCTAAATTAAAATTCTGTCCACACAAATCACACTAGGAAAATAGTAAAGGAGCAATTAATAGACTTACATTCTTACAGTTCGGGATCATAATAACGACCTGACAGGTATCAGGTGGAATCAAATCAAACCTGTAGTTTTCGAAATAAGTAAGCTTTGGACACTTTGATACATGTTTGCTTCACTTGTTTGCAGTACAAGTTTTGTTCTTTGAATATCTCTCATCCAAAAGCGATTGCAAAGTTCAAGCTTTACTTTTAAAACCTACTTCCATTTAGAAGGAAAGAGGAAACAGTGCTCACTTGCTCTCAATGGAAGAAACTCTCATGATTTCGAATGGTTTTCCTAAAAGAGCATGTTGCAGCAAATAGGGAAAGTCACGTGATCTGCTTTTACTGATACAATAAACTTATTTTGTTAAAAACAAGCCAGCTCAGCGCAAAACTTTACACATGTGCTAAGGTGTCGATTTAAAATGAAAATCAGTTTGCATCTATTTACCTTTGCAGGAGTTAAATAGGGGGTTACTTATTATTTTTATTTTTACAATAAAAAGGTCAAAGTTCTGTATCCAATTTTACAGGGAACATCGGCGTAGCAACGGCCAAGAGAAGTGAAGGAACAACAGGTACTAACTTCGAAATCGACAACACTGGCCTTCAAATTTTGTATCTCACTTATTTCATAATAGGCGACTGAAGGATTAAGCATTTCATGAGTTTATTAAACGCTAGATTGCTTTAATTTACCCTAGCTTTTGCCTAGCTTCCAGATATTATAAAGACAACTTTTTTAATTGGGGAAAGATATACATGCCCCCTAAACAATTAAAACCTGCATATGTTTGACCCACTCAGCCGAAGCAAAGTGTGAAAACGGTTGTGTATTTGCAAAAACGAAGCCACAACCGATTATTACCACAGCTCAGCAATAAGTTAAGAAATAGGCCTACAAGTCGCCGCAGCTTAACACAACGTTTGGTTAGTTAATCTAGCCCCGTAGATTATGTGTCTGTCTGTTGCGTAGATACTTGACAAAAGAGTAGCTTGCAGACATTAAAAACGAAATTAGCAACTTGCTGCCAAAAACCATCCACACAATCGGTGTCTTTTTCATACGTTGCTTGAGGCTTGGGTCACGAGGTATTCACCAAACTTAGATTGGGACACGCTGAAAAAAATTTGGGTACTAAGTGAGTAAGGTATTTTTTAAGTCCATTAGTGTTTAAATAATAAAATCTAATCGACTAGGAACAAATTCAATTCATAGTTTCAGTTTGGTCACATGCACTTTATCGAAAAAACAGATTGCAAGCTATTTGTAAATGGCAGTGTCAATGGCCCTAACACTTACAAAATGAAAAGCATCTTTTTACTTTCGTTAGATTCCTTTTACTTTCGTTAGCTGACCTTCGCGTTGCAGCCAAATGCTTTCAAATTTGCTGTAGGATACGGTGACAACTAACACCAGGTGAATGTTGAAACACTTTCTAACTGTGTACAAGTCGGATTCTGATTACTATACAAAACTGTTTTTACTCGTTAACAAGGTAATGGGAGATCATTGATGAAACCGTTAAGGCTCCACATATTTGGATTTTGAACCGTCACAGGTCTACATGCTATCACAACGAAATATCTAGAATAAATGCTATTGTTGTTAAACAGTGTCTTTGGCCTAATTGCGTAATAAAATATATTTTGAAACCGAAAACAGAACTCGCTCAGAGAATTTCCAAAAAAACACTTCATAACAACCGTTGGCTTGTCGATGGACATGAAGTATGAATTTGAAGCTGGGTATACAATTGAAGCATCGTTACAAGCTGCGATAAAGTGATAGCCACCTGGTTACCCTACGTTAAATAAGATTTTGGTGCGCCATATCCACAAGTGTCTTTTCATTCTTCTTTGCGAGCTGTGCAAATGCAACCACACGTAATTCACTTAGCTTCAAAATAATGTAGTCCTTTTCTGAAAAAGGGGTACTTCTGTCGCATTTCTTTATTTTTCAGCATTACTGATTAGTTCAAGGGTTCAAAAATTTCTGTGAATGTTAGTAGCACGAATAACTTTTTGTAGCGCCTACAACTACATAAGCTTTGCCATACAGCATTCATATGCATAAAGTGTAAATTGCAAAAAACGTTTGCGCTCTTCAAGTTCTTGATCGTGCGGCGCAAGTGCGCGACGGCATTTTTGCGCCCCTGGTTAGCTATAATTACTAGAAACTACTACACTAAGCTATGTACAATACACTGATCGCCGTATCACGGTTCACCAGCAAAGCTAGTACAGTATAATGAGGTCAGCAGGCCGCACTCTAATGCCAAGGTCATAGAGATAATGAAAAAAGATTTACCACTGTTATGTAACGATTAATGTAAAAGCATTCCCGCCTTTCCAGCCGAGAATTAACTCAACCAGAAATAGAATAATTAAACAACTCGAAGGCCCTCCCATAAAATCAGCTACGCCACCAGCTTGTATCTTGTACGACAGCTTACTGTATGCTAAAACAATATACATAACCAGTGACGTAACTGAAGGTAGGCAAAGGGGTGATTTCCCCCCCTGGCAATCTGAATGTGAAAACCGGACGGCCATCTTTAAGTGATATTTCGGCTTTAGTATTCAGTAGGTTGTTGTTTTATGCGGTTTTCAGATTATTCTCCGTTGGGCTTTAGCATAGCTATCCACATCTGGATTCACCATCATTTCTCAAGTTTTTTTTCCGAGTGTTGGCTAGTGGGCCCTGTACAGTGGCCAGTGGACCACTTTTAGCTTACTTTTCCACCCTGACTTAAAGTTCTAGTTACGCCACTGATTATAGCTATCCAAAATAAGAAATGCAAAAAGGAGAACATTTTGACATTTTCGAATGTCCTCGGAGAATATTTCATTTCTCATGAAAAAAATGGACATGTCCTTCACAAAGAGGGCGTATGGTAATCATACCAAGCAATGCTACTAATATACGACCTGAACAAATCTGAGTAAAGCAGATAGTAAAGCAAAATCTACCAGACACGAGTAGAGGCGTAAGCTAACGTGTACTACGCGGCTTGGGCTTGCATTCACTAGATTCAGATACTTTCAGGAAACCCATAAGTGTAATAGTTGTTTCGTCACAATATCAAATATTCTTCAAGTGAAATACTGCTGTTTGGCCGACCGATAATAAATTAATAGTGTCTACAAACAAACTTTCCTCGCTAAAAATGACTAAGTGGCACGCACATGTCAAACATATGGCTAAACATGTAAAAATGGTGGGAGGCCCTGGTCCCGGGGCCCTTGGCCGCCCCCTAAATCCGGCGTTGCCTGGCTATCTGCAAGCATTGTAACGCAACCGTCAGTCAAACCATATGAGAACTCTGATTTCTGGAGACAGAAACTCCCGCTTTGAAACGACACGAAGGTTCATAATTGCTTGCTTTACGAACCATGGTGACCTTGATGAGATTTCGCAACTGGGTAGCATCCGCTGGCGTTCGACATTTTCTGAATTGTTATTATTAGTATCAGCTTACATTCAAGTTTTCGCAAATAGTGCGTAACATTCCGACCTCAATTTGGCTCCCCCAAAGTACTGCGCCCGGGGGCAGATGTCTCCCTTTCCCCCCTACTTACGCCACTGAACTTGGCACACATGAGTAGTGAGAAAATTATCTTCTTCGTTCAAAGCTCTTAAAGATTTTAATGTCGAATTTCATCACACCTTTTCCACTTTTCAATGTCTAGACATCTTTGGAGACTTTTCTCGCAGTGACAAGATTTCCTTTCCCCAAATTAATCTCCTATTTTCTGGTGTTGTTGAAGAGACTGGGTTCACAAAATTTTTGAAATACCGCAAATTCGAAGGATGTCTTATTATAGCTGATTAGGACACAGCTTTGATCTTTGTATGATAATGCACAATACGATATTCTACCACGGAGATGCCCCGTGTTTGGCCAGATCACTTTATTGGCTTTCCAGTAATCGGATTCTACTTCATCTCAAAATCTTCCACAATTGGATTTTTAAAATTTTTCTACTTTGGCTATTGACTTCATTGACTTTCGGGGATTAAGGGTAATGCAAACGCAAAAGTTTGTGTAAGGGTCTTACCAAGGCCTTGTAAATTGGTACAGTAGCCTTCTTACTAGGCACACAGCGTACGGAAAAGATGCAGGGACTATCCAGAACGCAACGCAAACGGAGTCAAATGATATTAGACCTTGTACAAACTTAGTCGTGGCGCTACAGGACCATTTCTATATGGTGTGCCTGATGCGTCGACCTGTCGATCTCCGTTTCAGATGCTGTATTTAATACTGTTGATGAGTTTCTGAAATGCTGTGTTAGATTCTAGTGATTCAGTGTATTCGTTTTTGCTTCTCCATTTCTTTTTGCGTTGTTGTATTTTTGAAAGCTCGACGTGACACGACACGATTACACCAGTCAGGCTACCGCCTGTAGTACAATTGTCGTTAAATAAATACATCCATTTACAAGATCACTGCAATTATTAAGCGCCATCAAAACACCATATAAAATCAAAAACAGAAAAAGCGTCAAAGAACCTAAATGAAAAATTTCAGAAAGCAACTTCAGCACCATTATGCACGAAACGCATATACAAGAAAACTTATTACAGTACTTGTTTTTTAATTTTTAGACATCACAAGCTCAGCTACAAATAAAGAAAGTGAGACATCAACAGGCATGTCTTGATTTTGTGCAGTAAAAATTTCCAGGATTGTCAGAATATAAAGAAAAAATAATGAGTCAATTCTTGCACAAGGAAATGGCAAAGACAAATTTAGAAAACCTTTGCGGTGCATTTCAAAGCTGGTTTGATATCTTTTTTCGTGGGAAAGGTGAGACAATCAAGTCATCAAAATTTACGGCCTTATCCCGAAGATATTTTTTAAAGTAACTGGTAAAATGCAATTCGTGGAATCGTTCGCTTTGAACAAGCACAATTAGATCGCTTACTGGTCAAATATAAACTTTTGCTGTTTTCGTCTTTAAGCAAGTGCTTTTCTTCAAAATCCGTTAACATAATTTTGCAATGAAGGCTGGGAGGGCTAATCATCTTCACGCCGTCAACGCAGCGTTCCTTTTTTATTGTGTTCTAAAATTGTTGGCACAACATTGTGCTAAGCGAATGCAAACACCCTAAAGGTTTTAAAGATTTTAAGCGTTAAAGACTTGAAAGGTTTAAAAGGTAAAAAAGGTTAAAGTTGGTGCTTCGCTACTGCTACATTTTTTCATTCATTTTCTGCTTTTACATTTGAGCAAATATTTTATTACTTTGAAATATTAGAAATCGTTTGCTTTGAAAATTCACATGCAGTGTACATGGGTTTCAACAAGAAATATGCCAGAAGTATCAAGAACCACATGTAAAGCATCACATATGACACATTACAATATCAAGACACTACAAGGGTAACACAGCTGAATCTGATCGCAAACTGTTTTGCTAGGAAATCAATTTCGCGTCAGCGACGCATCTTCAATCAACTGACACATTTGCAACAGGAACCAACACTACATTAGGGTATTGTTATGTAGGCAATAAAGGACCAAACGTATTTCTTTCGCAGAAAGAAAAGCTCTTGTAACTGTTCAAGGAAACGTCGCTACAAAAGGTATTTAACTTCATCTATTACTTCTCAAGTCGGAAGATTATATGATGACTTGTAGACCACAAAATGATTGAAATTAGGGTAATAGTGGCCAAATACCATTATTATTCAATCTGACAGAACTGTGTTATTAAAGTGATAGACAAATGCCAATCTCCATGAATCGTTAACAATATATTTTCAAAACTCTAGTTTTTCCATAAATTTTTCCTGGGAACAACATTAAATATTTCCAGTGGTTACTCAAGCAGGAGATTTCCGGATCAAACTAGTTATTCTGTGTGTTTACGGTAAGATTTGCTCCCAGCTTTGTGATCATTTTCAGTTAGTAGTCTTTGTGGAACATTACTCTCTACTAGAAGTTGGCAATGTGGCATGTCAGAATTTAAAACAGAAAGCATGTAACAACTTGTTCGTGAATATCAATACTCATCTCAAATAACACATTTTTACATTTCTGGTTTAATGAGAATTTTAGAAAACGGCTGACCAAAATAATTAAAAAATAACAGTTTCTTTTTTCTGTGTTAAGTTTTCTAGCAACATTACTGATTCTCCAGCACAGATTTAAGGTTTGATGCAAATGCAGTTAGAGAAAATTGTAGTGATGGTAGTTGTCACAAACTAAACTAGTAGGCTGTACACGACCGTAATAGACAGTTTGTGCTTTTTAACGAAAATAAAAAAATATCAACTCTAACCTAAGAAACTTCAGGCATACGTTCAGCAAATTGGTTTTGTTCCACTAACCGTAGACATGGTACTGTTGTGAACAGGCGAGTACCACATAAGCTGCACCAGCACAGTTAAGAAACGTTCGACGTTCTCTGAAATTACGTCTGAATTATTCCGAAAGACATTGTGAAAGACCTCAAAATTCAGTGCAGAACTGAAATCACCTTCATTACATGTGGTTTATCGATTGTCCCTCTGTTCTAAGCAGTGTCGTTCATTTCGATTTCTTTAACGGTCAGTGGGTGACTTATGGTGCCGTGATTTAAAATAAGAATATTTGTTTTCTATTCTGAAACTACTTAACGATTGCATGTTTTTCAGCCACATCGGGATCGTCTTCAGACTTTTCCGTGAATCGCTTACCTCTACTGGTTGTTCTTATTAGTTCTCTATGGCTTTCTAGTGGATCAATTACGTTGATGTTCCAACTGATTTGATGTAAAGATTTCACTTTGCAAAACACTTATGTTATAGAGGTTTTGTAAGGTTTTGCAGTAATTAAACGTTTTGAGTGCATGGGAGTACGGTCCTTGCACACGATCACAGAAAGGCCTTCTGGAAAGAGGCTTCTCTTTTTCTCATAGCCTACGTTTCTATCTTCTTGCATGTTGGGTATTTCGATTTTAATTATTGATAGTATATAATCACTACTGGTGTCTTTCTGCTTTTCGTTTTTGGACGGAAATTGCATGGTGCATGCTTCGCAGGTATTGCCTTATGAAGACCAAGAATGTATAAAATCAAAAGCAATCGCTGTAGTTGCAAGCCTGAGAAGGATGATGTCATGCGGTAATTGCCACAATCACTTGCGTTCGTGCAAAAATGGTTTGTGCAAATAAAACCTTTCGAAAATTGCGTTGCGGTAACCATGTCTGTAAATTCGATGCATTTTCACTATATTCTCAGAGTGGATTTCATAATCGAGAAGGCAAGACCTGAATAATTGTATCTGCATGTTCGAGAATTGTCACTGAATATCAGTAGGCAGCAAGTCAGAATCATTATGTGCCTTTATTACATTCACTTCATTGCTTGTTCACTTTCCATTTTCCCATTCTACTACCACTGATAAGGGTGTGGATTCCGAATTCACTGATGGCGTTAAAACGCTTTGCTTAACTCTGCAGAATATATTAACTAATGAGCTACAAATCTTAAGCTTGTTTTCATGGCGTGTGTTGTCCAAGGTAACGGTCGGTTTTGCGTAGAAGTACGTAGAGAAGCTTATTAGCGAGCACAAAAGAAAAGCTTGCGAGCATGCTGAAGTGTTTAGCCCCTGGATTTTGATTGCACCACTACTAGGGACAGAGGGAAGATGCTGCTTAGCTGCGCTTCAAGTTAGATTCACCGATAGTTTATTGAGCCAAATGAAGGCACTCAGCCGTAACAAGAATTAGGATACCCACAAACTGTGCACTCTTTTTTCAAAAGTTGATGGCGCTTTTGCTGATTTCAACTTTTACCCTAATGTTGTTACAACTGACTTATTGGTCGTGGTATACAGGGAAGAAAAACCTATTCCTTGGTTGTGTCAGGATAGCACAACATCGCAAGGTGCAGTACTTTGCCACAAGGGAAACGTTTGGTTAATAAGACCAAAACCTACAATACATCCAATGTTTCATAGAAACGAGCATCTGTTGTGTAATGAAAGCCAGCCAGGATTTTCCATGCACTAATAAAAAAAAAAATTTGTTTGTTGATCGCAACTATGTTTTGACCAACAAGTTTTTCAAGAACTTTACCGACAGCATGGATGAACAAACACACCACATACGCTTGACCGTTTTCCCTTTGCCGTTCCCTGTTCGTCGTACGACCAGAAGTGAAGACAAGTAAATTATGTATCAGGTGCAACATCAAGTGCTGATTCAGTGCTGATTTTCATTCCGGCTTGGTCGCACGCAACAGAAAACCGATCGAGTGCATGTTGAAGAGCCTGTTGGGAAAATGCAAGCAATACCAAATCGTCTGCAAAAAGGCAAAGGGTTGATCCTGCAGCTTTCAACTGTGGCACCCTTGTCTACTCGGCTGTGAATGTCTATCGAAATCATATAGAAAAACGAGAGAAATGGTAACAGCACACACGCTTGTTGGAGTCCAACATCTAGGGTGAACGTCTGTGATTTAACTCCGTCGACATAGACACCACCTTCTGAGCTGGAAAAGATTGACCTAACGGCCATTAACGGGCAGCCGTCACTACTGTGTTACCGCAACACTCGCCAAAGCGTTTCTTGAAGAACCTGGTCATTTCCTTTCTCGAGTTCGACAGAACATGGGTAGACGTCTTTGGCATGCAACTAAGTTCAACATCCCCGTACGCTGTGCACTCCGCAATCTCTCGGAACAAGAAATATATGTTGTCTGCCAAGGTCTTATAACTTTGTTCACCAGAGCTTCCCACTTTATTCTTTATAACCGTCTAGTCTTGCAAACGTGTGTAGGCCCGTTGGTTTTCGAAGCGTAAATTGCAGAACACCAGGTGGTGATCGGATTCAGAGCATATTTTAGTGCATTTATTTCACCCGCAAGGAGTAGCACGCAAAGAAAGCAAAATAGAACCACATACGAAACGTCAGCACACTCGGGGCAAGCACACCCGCCGCAGCACACACAAGACAGCACCACAGGCAACGTACTTGGGAGCAACATGCCATCAAACAATTTAATGAACTAGAGATTAATTTCTATTTCTGAAAAACGAAAAATTCAAAGTGAAACCTTGCGGGCAGAGCACCAAAAAACTTTGCGATTCGAGTAGAAGTGCCCCAGCATAATGAAGCATCTCAGTTATAACTATATTTTATGAAATCAAAAGCATAGACACATATGAAAATAAATTAGGCGTGATACAAGGTCAATTTTTCAACTGCTTTTATACAGTATGCCAAGTGCCACACTGCAAGCCACACAAGCTCTCAGAAACGCATGCACAACGCATTTTTAACAAAACTATATTTTTGGTCAAATTGAGCAGGATGTATCCTTTAGTAAATTTTTCGGCCATTCATTCACATGTCAATGGCAAAACTCTCGATATTGCTAGTTGAAGACATATGGGTTTTATTTTTGATTTGTTGTTCTACACTTGGCAAAATAGTAGGTTCTTGATGAGAAATTGTTTTTTACCCGCGTTTGTTGTAAATCGTTGTACGAAATAGTTTTTGTTGATTGCGTATCATGCATTGTGATCGGTAGAGAGTTCTGCACCCCTTTTCACACGAACGTCCAACATTGATCGGAATAATTCAGCTGATACTATGCAGAAAACCTATGAGTGACTGTTGAACCAAAGAATCTCTTCGCCACGTGTACTTATACATGTCTCTGTGTTGGACGACAGTGTTCATGATGTACTGAGCGTTGTTACAGCACAGTTGCAGCAGGAGCCTTCCCTCATCATTTACGTTACCATCAGCATTTTTGCCAATCACACCCTTTCATATCTCATCATCGTTACCGACATGTGCATTGAAATCTCCTAAACCGATCGTGGATTCGTGGGGCATTACTAATTCTTTCCACGAATTCCGGGTACAGTGCACTAGTGTTTGGGGCGTATACTTGTATCAAAACCAAACAAACGGTCCAAGAACTTCAACGTCAAACTACACACCTTTTCTCGTGGTGAAATCCATTCAACATAACTTGTTTTACGAAAAAAATGTGTTTTTAAGTGATAATTTGGTACCCAGAAACATTAAAAACGCAATCAAGGACTCTAAAAACTCGGTTATAGACTGAAATCCAAAAAAAACTTGAGTCAAAAATGGCTGGTCGGGGTGGCGCCCAGATTCGGGTGACCATGGCCAGAAATGCAAAACCTACCCCGATTATGACATAGCCCACGACTCGAAATCCAAAACAGTCCATTTTTTTAATCGAAACGAGAAGACTTTCCGGATCTTTAGAGGGTTTGAACAGTTCTCTAGCGGCTGGCGAGTTATGGCCTTTAATACAACAGTTCGAGGGCCGAATACCTTACGTAATGTCACTGTTTCGGTGTACGTTACATTTTACAAAATTAGAAATTTTTCGTCAATATATTATTTTTTTATTATTGACAAAATGTCTTTGTGGCAGAATGAGATAGCGTCGCGGATTGGATTAAATGACTTCGCGGGCTGAATTTGACCTGCAGACTGTAGTTTTGAGCCCCTAGGCTAAACCCTAACTCACAAATCTTTCTTTTGCTTAAAAAAAACTGCGAACGCATCGAAAGAAGTAATTGAGGTTTAAATGAAAAGCAATCAACTAAATCAATCATGCTTTTCAAGATTTGAGATCAGAAAATTGTCTTTAGGTCAGACATTTCTCACTGATTATAACATTGTAACTTATAGTTAATTGTGGCGCATGAAAGCTGGACCTTCAGATAACGCCGTATGAAATTAAAGTTTACAGGAGCAGTGCACTCACCACGAACAAGCTCTTGCAAGGACAAAAAAGCAAATGGAGTTTCTCAAAGTGGTACTTGTCAGGGGTTGTTGGTATGGGCGTCGGAAGGGGGGGCAGGGGGGCTTGCCCCCGCCTAGATTTTGAAATCTTTAGCAAAAAAGGTTGTTTTCTTAGTTTTGAGTGGGAAAAATAAAATTTCACTACTTTTGGCCCCCCACTGGAAAAATTTANGAAAAATCCCCGAGTGGCCCCCCTGGAAAAAAATCCTTCCGACGCCCATAGTTGTTGGACAACCTCTTAATTTCCATGAAGCGGTGACACGCAGTGATCAAGATGCCAACCAAATGCGCATGAACACCATGCATGTAGCTGCAGAAAAGGTTAAGTCTAAACACTTTCACGGCGAGTGAAAGACGACGGAATTTCCCAAATTTGTTATTTGTCAAAGGTTGTTAGAGGCAGTGTTTCACAAAGTAGCACGACACGAAGTGAAGAACGCCAAACCAACCGCGCATGAGCATCACTCTTGAAAGCGGGTGACATCCACAAGTGCTTACTAAGTGAATCAAAACAAATAATTTTAATGGTTGGAGGTTTTGTGAAATTGTTACGCTTGACCACCACAGATCTCCCCGAAAAGTTTTACTTCTTTTAACTTGTGTAGGGCATAAAATGTGCTTGACGTTTACTAGCACAATTTTAAGGTTGTTTACGGACTGGTCAATGATCACTGATTTTTGGAGATAGCCGGTTTAATAACAGCCTTAGTTATGTCTTGCAAATGTGAGAAATACAACTGAAAAAACAATCGCGGTGTCACTGCATTTCGTGAATGTGCCTGAGACACTGCCAATCAGCCGAAGCAGTAACGGAAAAGTTTCCTCAAATGACCAGGTTGTGACGCAAAGTATAGAAACATTTCTAATTAAAATCCAGCCAAACGTTACTGCAGTCAAAACCATTTCCTCATTTTCTTTCAAAGCAGCTAGCTGAACTACAATAGGGCAAATAATACAGTTTCAAACACAATTTCACGGAGAAACTGAGCCTATTGTTGCGATCGGAAATCCCGAGCGGGAAGTGCACAAAGCTTCACGCTGTGGCAGCAAGCAACAATAGAGATCACCCGACGAGACCACTCTATTATGGCTTTTCGCGCCACTTATATATAGTTTTGTTCTTAGCGCACAGCCCGTTCGTGGTGAATCATACAATCAACGCAACACCACCGGAGAGGTTGCAACACTATTTAAAATATAGTTTACAAGCTTATGCAAACCATGTGTCTTAACTAAAGTCAGTTCTGTTGCTATATTTTCATGGCGATTGTATGGTCTTAGGAAGTTTTTCAGGCGAGAAGATGCTGTCGAATCGCACGCACGTAAAGCCCTGTTTACCTTTGTTTGAATGGGGTTGGCGAATTGATAGGGAAACAATGTCTCAGGCTGAGTAACTTCAAATAGAGGAAGGGTCTTTCCATAGTCACGAAGGTTCGCTATGAAAATATTTGTGTTACTCGCTTCTTCTGCCTCCACGAACTAAAGCGTTTTGATGAAATAAGCATGACTAGAAGTGACGAACTATTTTGTTTGTAGAGTTTCCCTGCGCGGGGCACCATCCAATGAATTTATTGGGCTGCGGGCATGCAGCAAATATGAACTATACCAGCTTCGCCTACATTTCAAAACCAGAACGCGCTGACGATAAGGGAAAATACCGTATATAACTCAGTATGTTCCTGAGAGCACCAGAAACTCAATGCAACTGTTTGCACATGGAAACTTGAAATTTCTACAACCGTGATCGGTTTCAACAAAAATACATATTGAAACTCAAGTAGGACACACGGGGACCTTTAGTATGTTATTAGGGGGGTTCAAGGATTGCATTCAGCAATTTTCAGCTTTTTAGTATTTTTTTCGATCTTGGCCAAAAATTGACCTAACGTTACTGGAGTACATAGCAAGAAAGCGCGGGGTAAAACAATGCCTTTTGGTTGAAATAAGCATGGCAGCAGCAGATCTGCTGCACACTAAATCTTGTGTCTGATATTTGTGTTATCTATCTTTTAACTGAAAATGAGAACAATGCCAAGGACATTTATTGGTCAGCCTGTGTTGAAAAAGGGTTCTCAAATAAAAGTTATGTAAAATCACTAACAAATTCACATGTGGAATAACACAAAAATCAAATGTTTGGGCCAAGGCTGCAACGCAAAATTCAAAATATTTGATCAGACAACTGTAAGGAACTCATAAAATAGACTTGAAAGTATTCATTGATATTGGAAACTAGAGCTGCTTGAGGCAAAATTGAACAACTCATGCTCAACTAAAAGCAGCACTGTAAATGAGGAAAGGAAATCATGATGTTTTTTCTACAAATACTGAATTTTCACGAAACCATCTTAGTAAGAAAACAAATTGAATGCATTGCAACTTAGATAGATTTCATCATCCATGAAGACTAAGGCTATCTGAAAAAGCGAAGTAAATATTTCGAAAAGTCCTTCCGTGTATTCATTTGAAAATATTTTGAATCAAAAAAGGCCTTTGTTTAGTTAAAACCAGGCAGAGCAGAAGTTTTAACAATGCATGCAATTGAATGCACAAACACCTGAGTTTCATCATGTTTACTACATTGACTCAAGTCTTGATTTTTAACTGGTTTGTCCAGTTTCAACTTGTGAACAGCTTGATGATGATCATTTAATGAAGCATGTGTAAAATTTTGCCACTTCGTTTCTCCATTAAATCCGTAACATTTGCAACCAACAACTTAGGCGACCTTCGAAAAACTGCTAACTCATTACAATTCAGTATTTAAAAACTTGAAACCAATTAAATATTAATGTATTTAGACGCTTTTCCCACTTTACCTCAATATTGCGACAGATGTGTGTCAAAACTTTGCTTTAAAGGAAAAACTATGTAACAAAGCTTTCTGTGAAATACATTTCCAAGCGTCTTTTGTTGACAAATACCATCAAACGATGATAAGGTATTGTCAACGGCTATCCTCAAATATTTCAACGATTTAAGACACATTTTCAACATGCATGGAAGTTAGTTACCAGAAAAGTTTATTTCCAAGTTTGCGCGGCCCAGACAGCTCATATATATATAAAATCGGCATTTCTCACAAATAATGTGTAACACACAGTTCAACAAACAAAAAATATCTACCGCATTATCACAGAGGGCTCTTAGACTAAGGCAAATTTTATAATTATTATTATAGACATTATGTTATCACAGAGGGCTTTTAATCAAAGGCAATATTATTACTATCGTGCTTACTAGTTTTTTAGAGTAATTGATGATCTTAAACGTTTTATTGGCAAGACACAGCAAAGATTGTGCTGGAAAAATTGGAAAGAGCATATCTTTGCCTAGAAAATTTGTTCTCAACCTACAGTACGCGACAACTCGCAACAATCGGTAGATAAGTTGGTTTTCCTGGTAGTACATGAGTAGCTTCCCGATCATGCGCAAAGCTAGTGGATATTGGATAGCATATCTGCAGTGGATGACACAGAAACTTAACTTTGTGTGAAACGTTGCGCTATGATATTGACTTTTTGGTAGAATATTTAAAATTTGTAGAGATGTTGTCGGTTGAACAGAGTTATCAACGATGACATTAATTTATGTTTGTAATTTTCTCACATATTCTACCGTCTGACATCCTAAAATTATTAATTGTGAGTCCAAATGGAAGTACTACAGGGTTTTGTGTACTTACTGAATCAAAGGTTCTTGAACACTGAAACTACTGGCGGTAAAATCTACTTGCATTAACGTAACTTGTGAAAAATGTTTTCGCATCCACGAAGGGTGAGAGGAACTGGTCATGCTGGTGAAAGTGAGTGCATTGTTTGTAGATGCGCATCAGCAATTCGCGGTTGGCCAATATTTCCACTGGCGAGAAAAAAGCAACATGTCGGAAAGGAAAAAGAATCTCCGTGTAATAACCACGGAACGCAAAATGGAATTTGAGTACTTCAACCAGCAATATGAAAATTCGCTTAATGCATTGATCACCCAATCCCAGAGGGAATCGTAATATGAGAAAGATTTCAGACAGAGAAAAAGGTGTTAAAATCCTTTGTAAGCACACAGCGGAACTGTAAGTGCTTATGAAATTTTACATGAGTTCTGATATGACAGGCCGCGCCTTTTTTCCTCAAGCTCTGCAAAAACGGGCTTTCAAAATTGAGTTTTCAAGAACAACAGCAGCAAAGAGAGCACTGTGATCTGGTGATGTGGAAACGTGTGCAGTGTTTAGCAATGAATAGCAGGAAATTTTTGAGAGTTTACTGTTTCCAAATGTCAGGCGAAACTTCTTCGAAGATAAAATTGGGACTGATTTAGCTTGTAACTTAGCAGTACATTATAGTAGCTCATGCCAAAGAAAGAGACTAGGTGGCAACGTCTCGACATTTAAAACTGCAACTTTGATGACAATGAAAACCAGTATAGGCTACAATGCAAAGGTGTTTGATGTTCCTTGCTTCAAAATAAAGTAATGAGGAGATATTCATAGGTGTTATTCTGACTTTTTTNAAAGTTAACGAAAAATTGGTTGAGGTTTCATCCATATTTTTTGAAATTTGAACANAGAAATCAGACAGATTTGAACACTGCATAANCATCCAACCTAATCTTTAATTTTTCATTGCGAAAAAAGACTCAGTTTGCTACTGTCAACAACTTTGAATGAACAATATCATTTCAGTCCTCTTTCACTAGTTTTAACTATTCGCTGTTAGTGTTGTTTTGCCAGACGTGAAATAAAATGTATGCCACAAACTTGAACAATGTCATTATCGTTTACGTCACGTTTTCCGAGAAATAAGTATTTTTGTCATTTTTAACACACTCGTTATTATTTTGATATCAGGTATAAATGAAAAGCAACCTTTCAGTAACAGAAGTTTGGGAAAAGGTAAATTTGAAACATAAAATAGTGTGCAGCCATTTAAAAACGGGATGTGACTCTACTTACACAAGCCTCATTGGTCATTCATAACTCACAAACCGGTGCAGCTACTTCAAAATCTAATGAAAACACTTCCTGAGAACAACACACATATGGAAACACTTGCTATATGCCACTGCAGCCAGGGCTTTGAAGCCTGAACTCAAATTTTAGGCTCCGGCTCCAGCTCCAGGCATGTATATGGTTTGGCTCCGGCTCCAACATATAGAAGTTTTTGGCTCCGGATCGAGAACGCTTTGGCCAATTGAATAATAAAAGTCATTGTATTCTTTGTACAACTTGCTTGCCCAACAAAGCGTTTCTGTGGAACTGAAATCTACTGTAAATTTCAGGTTCAGGTCCAGCTCTGTTTCCACCATCTAAAAGTTGTGGTTTCGGTTCCGGCTCAAGCCATCCAAAATTATTTTGGCTCCTCCTCCATATCCCTGACCACACCTCACCTTATCGTTCATAACTCCAAAACCGTTCGTGGTAAGGATACAACGAATACATGCTGGCAAACACTGCGATGCTCTCTGTGATAAAAAAAACAAAAAAATTTACTTACCTCTTATAATTTTCCAGTTATTTCAATTGCATGTAATATAAGTTATACTGACACCTTTTACACCGGAAGTCGTTACAGTGATTTCACACATGTGCGCAAACCCTCTATCGTAAGATGTGCAAAGCCTTACCTTTTCGAACAATGTCTAAGACTTTGATGTAGCTACTGCGGTTCGTGAGTTGGCCAATACAGTCGGCGTTACTACCGTGTCACATTCCGTCCAAAGGGAGTGCCAATAATTGTTAAAAAAGTTAGTGTCGATCAAAAAGCACTGCAAGCGCAAGCCATTTTTACAAAGGAAACGAAAGACTTACCTAAAATTTGGCCGAAGTATTTCATGATCCGTCACCGTAAGAGCCAGGATTGCCAGATTGGCATTTTTAGGCAAAGATTCAGAAATCTGCCCTTCTTACAAGTTGGTTGGCCTTAAAAATTTTGTTTGATATTTTGGCTCTTTTAGGCATTTTTTACCCTGACATAGGTTCCTTGAAATTTCTAAAGGAAAATATTACGAAATTACGATTCCATTTTTTTGGCAACATATTCGCAACTTTTTTTTGATAAATGTGGCAGTAGCCCGACGCCCGCGTTCTGGTGTTAGTATGATTTGAGGGATGCTAGTTTCGAAATGAAGTTTTTGCGTGATCCCTAGAAGTGCGTGCACTGTTTATTGTGTTGAGCATCAAGCAGACCGAAAGCTTAAAGACAGATCTGCGTCTCCGCGGTACAGATGCAACAATGACGTCGAGGAAGCGAAAAGGCTGTTATGATTCTGGTCGTAAGTACAGGAGTGAATGGGAGATATGACTTTTCTGTAGGTGCAGAAAGCTGCTGATGGATCAGTATGCACACTGTGGCACTACAGTATCCAAAGTGTGCAACCTCACAAAACATGAAAAGTTGGCGAAGCATCAGTAATTAGCTCCATGCCAAGCAAGACTTAATCTCATTTTCGAAGATAATTTCTAGTGATGTTCTTGTATTTTACGAGATGTTCTTTGTGACAAAGGAATGGCAATGCCACAAATAAAATTTGGCTAATTCTAGCCTGCAATGTATTTGGCCTTTTTCGGGCCATGTTTTAGCACTATTTGGCTTTTTATTGAAATTTTTATCTGGCATCCGTGATAACAGCCAATAAAATCGCGCTGTCCTTTATGCTACTCACGTAGATTCATAGAACATTTGCAACAGCTTTGATTTCAAACAATCGATGTCTTTCTTCTGGTAATTACTTTCGTTTCATTGATTTGCCGACGTCTCACCCACCTAATTAAGTAGGCTTCCTCAGGGCAACATTTTAACTGAATTCATGCCGTTTATCAAAATCAAAAACAGTGAATAGGGTGACGTGCAAAGACAGGCAGCCATAAAGACAAAAAGTAAAGGATATAAGCGACGTTTTACCTTTTATGTCCCGCGACTTCCCCAAAGTCGACCAGTCATAACTCGCCAGGCGATTGAGTTAGAGTTGTTCAAACCCTCTGAAGATGCGGGGAGTCTTGTAGACACGATAAAAAAAATTTGGTTGGTTTTGGATTTTGTTTTTTTGGGGGTGACATCATAAGCAAGGTAGTTTTAGTTTTTTGACCCACTTCATTGTGCCCTGGGCCCCGACCCTATTTGTCAAGTTTTTGACTGAAATTTTTTGGAACCCAAGCTGGAATCCGAGTCTTTAGAGGCTTTGATTGACTCTCTAGCACTTTCCGGTCAAAAGTTATGGCCAAAAAACAAAATTTTGACAGAGAAATAGAAAGAACGACTTGCCTAAATAAGGAAAATTTTATCCAACTATAATTCGCCAGCGGATTGAGCTAATTAGACGTTCAATTCTTCTAAAGATGCGGGAAGTCATGTAGATTAGATTTGTCAAAAATGGATCGAGTTGGATTTCAGTTGGTTTGTGGATGACGCCAAAAATGGGATAGGTTTAGCCCTTTCATCGGGTGCTGGGCCATAACAAGGGCCAACGCATTGTTTCTCGAAAAAAAAACTAGACTACAATCCGAATTTTTAGAGCCCTTGGTAGGCCTTCTAGCATTTGTGGTTAGGAAGTTCTGGTCTAAAAACAACAAACAAAGAAAATTACTTCCCTAAGCAATTAATTAACTAATTATCGAATTTTCACATAACGTGACACCCACATACGCTACAAGGCCAATCATGGGCTCTAAAAATGCAGAATTTCGCCTAGTTTCATCAAAAACAACAAAAAAGAATTACTTCAAGGGGATTGAAATCCTAGTTCAGGTGAAGTGAACCAAAAAGGCCTGAACCTTATTTATTACGTCATCAACAAAAAAACTCAAATCCAAAACTTCCCATTTTTGAAATCGAAAGTATAAGTCTGACCGGATCTTTTGATTCTAATTGAATAAGAGCTGATGATCCCTACGTCGTAGGAGAAATATAACTCTGTAAGATCTTGAAGTGTCTGATTCTTTGCTGAGAAAGGACTTCTTTCCATAGACACGGATCTTTTGAGGGCTTTACCAACTCTCTAGCTCAACCGCCTGACGATTTATGATCGAAAATGTTGACTGCTATCTTGCATCAAAACTTTGGCGGGATTTAAAGGGCAATCTAGACTAGTGATCGGCAAACTTTCGTTATGATGTCCCAAACCACCCTTTCAGACGAAGGCCCATGCCTGTTTTTTTAAAGCCCTAACCAAAACCTATGCTGTATCAGTTACTTGTTACATACACTGCTATTATTATGTCATAGAAGGTGTAATAACAAAAACAATACTTTGTTAAGGTCCAAAAGTCAATGTTCTCATAGTTGTTACAGTAAGCTATGTTTCAGCCCAGGGATTTGTCACACTACGGCCCGCGAGCGCAGCCCCTCTGTGAGAAATACATTTTTTCCAGAATCTGCACAGACTTTTTGTATAAAATAATGTTGGTTGTCAGCGAATCTGATATGGTAAGAATGAACATGAAAAAAATTTTGAAAAAATTTTCATAGATTTTGGGCAGCGCACCGTGGTGTAGTTTATGCATAAATTTTGCCTATTCACGTCGATAAATATCATTTATTTTCAACACATTAAGATTTTTATATAAAGGTGTAACATGACAACTGTAATTGGTAAATGTCACGTCATTATCCTCAATATATTATTGTGCATGAAACGTCGAAATATGAACGAAATGAAAGTAATGACCAGAGGAAGGACTTCTTTTTTTGTCAAATACAGTAGAATTCGTCTATAACCACTTCGGCTATAACGAAAGTTCGCCTGTATCAGTGGTTCTTAACCTTTTTCTACCGCGCCTCCCTCAAGTATTTGTCCTTCTTTCAAGTTCCCTGACTTTAAATAAGCTGTAAAATCAAATGTATTTATTGGTAAATTATTGATGACCCTTAACAAGTGACAGGACGCGTAAGGGCTCGCGCCCCTCTGGAAATTTATTGACACCCCCCTGCAGCCCCGGTTTAGGACCACTGGCCTATATCAGTCCCGTAAGATTCGTATCTTTTACATACAGTACCCTGGATTTCGGCTGAAACCACTTTGACTGTATTGCCACTTCGCCGACAGCGACACTTTTTTGCCGGTTCCCGCAGATTGTTTGTTTATCTCTACAAGGACAGATGCAAGTTTTCTTTACAATTTGAAGTGTAAGTTCGGCTGTATGGAGCCACCGCACTAATCTTTCATGACCGAAGAGGAACGTATTGAGAAGCCGCCAATCGTTCAGCCGTAGCAAGGTGT
>JGI24021J15306_10001659_pt1 | contig 22380 bp, 14 predicted proteins | sample Ectturendosymbi1_FD_15306 | JGI IMG/M metagenome (IMG submission 15306) | reverse complement strand
CGCGTCCGTTTCGTCGTCGTACGAGACGTCGCTGCCAGGTACGGACTTGTCGTTTTCTTCGGCGAAGACGTCGTCCGCTTCTTCTTCGCGAATCACGGACAGGTTCGACGAGGGCGGCACCATTCGTCGCCCTTGCTGCCTGCGTAACTGCTGCAGCTGGGTAGTGTTCAAGACGACGACGCGGGGAGTCGATGGCGAAACCTCTTGATTGACAGCAGAGTACTCGATCTGCGACATGACGAAATCACGCGTCTACGACTTGAGCGTTCATAAAGGAAAGCTTTAAGTTTGACAGTCAAAAAAGATTTTGTAAAATACAAACGGTAACAATGAAGCAACCGGAATGAGAAACTTCAGTCTACCTGCAGAAATTCCCAACCACACGATTGTTTCTTGGCGATGATTTTGATCGAAGCTTTTTTTCTTACTTTTAGTTGTTATCCTGACGATATTCTTGCAAACTGGCGTGATAGCAATAGCGAAAATTCTAAAAATGCTTCCAGTCAGGCCCATAGCCACTGGGTGGAGTTTTGAAGCAGTGTCTCCCAAAAGTTTTTTTGCGCCTCCCCAAATTTTTGAGGTTCAGAAAATTATGTCTTGAACATATCACCAAAATAAAAATCTTACCCCCCATAAAATTTACTTTCCCTCCCCAAATCTTAAACCTTTGCTACGCGCCTGCTACCAGGCAAAGAGAAAATCAGAACGAAATACTCACGTCGTCGGCCTCCAATGTGCTGCTGCGAGGTCTGCCGCGGGCCAGAGGGATCTTGATTGTCTTGGAGATTCTGAAAAACGACCATGCTGGTAAGACATCCACATCGATTCTTAGGTACTATTCATGCAAGAAAAGCTGGCAAAGCTGCACCACGACTACTGGGACTTAAATCCATGTAAACACGTTTCATTTCACCTGTAAAGCGCGCCAACACTGAAAAAAAATCAAGTTTCAGAAATTATTTCATTTTATGCTGTTAAGACGCAATCATTTTTTACAAGCAGTCGGATTTACTTTTGTTTGGCGATCAGACTGTTCAGATGAGATGATAGTTTTTCCAGAAAGGTCACGTGACGATTTTCTTGCCTCGATATCAGATGTTTTACGATTCTTGTGCTTCGAACTAGTTTATTGTGGGCAAAAACAAATTATGAGACCAGTGCAATTGTTCCAACACTCCTCACACGCTCTGTGACTCGCCAGGAAGACGTGACGCGTGCAGAGAAACCTATATTTACTTATGTCAGGATTCAACTGAAACATTAGGCTAGAAATGTTTGCATGGCTGTTGCTACAACCAGAACCGTTGGCAGAACGTCGTAAATAGGAGGGCTTTACGTTTGTGCAGGGGGCTTGACATTCAAACTTGACAAAAATTCCACTAATTTGTAGTGTTTCATAATTCAATTTGGGGGGCTTGAAGCTTTGTCTGGGGGGGATTATCCCACCAAAGCCCCCCCGTGGCGACGAGACTGGCTACAACCACTCCAAGTAAATATTCGCCTCTGACATACCTTGTAGCAGCGAATGCAAGAAGCGTCACCATCACAGCTCCAGCCACAGTAAATATTATTATTTTTACGAAGGAATTAATCGGGTGCGATGATGCTGGGTCTGTATAAGGCTGGTCGTTTTTAATGATTGCTCCTCCCGCACCCGAAGGTCTTCCGCCGGAAGAAACACTGGCACGTCCGGTGATGCAAGGCTCTCGTTTTATTTCGACGTCCAAGCCGCACGCATTGCTGACGGAACTCTGCGAAAACAAGCGAGCAAGGTGAAGATTTTCAATTTTCAGTGGTATGTCAACTGCAGTAGAAGTATTGGAAGCAGAGGTGAAGAAAAATTTCATTTATCACTCCCGAAGTGAAATTAGCAAAACTCTGGAAAGAATAGTATTTAGACGAAGCTGAAAAATGAAAAAAAACTGGCACTGCTCAACCGATCCTCCACAAAAAGCTGAAATCGTGAAAAGTAAACTTTTCGCAAACATCAATCGCATCCTCGTCAAGAATTTGTGTTAATCAATAGACGGATCTAACTATCAGTTACTTTGCAAACAGTTCATTTGAAGTCCAACGTCTGCAAATCTTTACCCATTTGAATTTTACTTTTTCTTACCTACGGAACGATCCACTTGCATGGGCAGCAAGCATTTTTACTTTGAACTTTATGGAACACAAGAAAACGTTTCGCTAGCGAGAAGTCTTATGCGTACGTACCGCCCCATTGCAGACACGACTTCGACAACTTCCTCTCCCCTTTGTCAGGGTAAGCGATGCGCAGCTGCATGAAGAGTTGTTGCAGCAAATCCACTTCGACCAGGCGCTCCACTGACCGCAATCCTACACAGTGGTCGAAAAAAAGGCATTTTTCAGAAACGTCATACGGTGAAATAAAGAAAACTGCTCGCGTTGAAAAAGCCATGATCAGGTAAATTTCTTTGCACTCGCGTTTTGTAAGCCTGTCGAGAGTGGCACGAGTGGTCTGAGGCGCCAAATTTCGCTTGGTTGCGCTGTGGGCCACGCGGCTATTTAGGAAGTAAACACTAGACTGGTGGCGAGTCAATGGCAGCAGCACCGCGCGTGAACCGTTCCCTTGCACCCACTCATTAACGCCGAGCAGGAGACTGGACAGGACACAAGTAGCGTTTTCCATGTCTTCGTTGTGACCCGATCGGGAATCGAACCCAGTCCACCAGCTTTAGTGGCGTATGCCCAAAACCCATCTATCAGCTTTGGACTCAGATTACCAGCTGCGAAATCACATGGAGACGGAAATATCAGTCGAAGCTAACAAATAAAATTTTGAAGCGAAAAAGGAGAAAAGTATTTCAGCAAAACCAGAAATAAATTTGTCCAGTGCATCCTAACCGGTAGAAAGTAAACTATTGATTAGCAATAGGGCAGTTTTTCAATGGTTGTCGCAGCTGGTTGAGAAAAATACGGTGTTTTGACGGGAAAATAATCGTCAGACAAAACAAAAACGCCGATTTAGAAATGAATTAGTATTTCTGAAGAAGTGATTGCTTGCTTCAGAACTGGAGTGCACAAAAGCAAGAAAACATCAAGATAGAGTCCAAGTTACTTTTATCGAAAATTTATCTAAGTCACCTAAAATTTATCTATGTAAAAATATGGGGAAGAAACTTCCTTACTACAAAGAAATGTCAGGTGCGTCGCAAAACGGGACGAATGCGCAATGAAAAACTTTACTCAGGACTGCAGTTGTCATCCGGCAGAGGTTTTTGCAGTGGTTTCAGCAGCGCACGAGTCTCATACCTTTACACTTCCAATTACCAGACTAACTCAGCTGTTATCTGAAAAGGTTTTCATGCACTTGCTCGTTGCTTGGCAAAGTCATCGGTATTGTCACTAAAACTGTCTTCTAAGTATATCGAACCTGCGGTGCTACATTGTTCGAATGAAGGCGATGCGGTCTTCTAGTTTTTATATAATTTATTGCAAGCTTTGATCGCGTTAACTGTAATAAGCGCAGACGTTTCAGATGGAAAAACGTTAGAAAGAGTTTTTATTATTTTTAAAATTATTTTCAATCGGTATTTTGAAATGTGCATTAAACCACGGAATGAAAAATAAATTGGAAACGTTTCGCAATAATCTTCAATTGTAAGAACTTTATGACAAGCTGATAAAAAACAAAACTGATATACTTTTCCAGTGAAGGATTATTTCGCCTGTGGGCTTTGTTTTTTTTATTCTGTCTTCCCTTGGATTTTATTAAATTATTTAGTTTTTCCCATGGTTGACGCTCCACGCTTGCTTTAATATTCAGAAATCGCGTGCAATGCATATGCTGCACCAAATCGCAAGTTCACACATCGGGGAATCTCGGCTAGTGGAACAAATTTCCGCGTTGGTTTCAGGAACACGTTCACGCAATCGATCTACTTCTGTCTTCGAAAAACGCGCTTAGCGCTGTAATTCAGTTTTTCACCAGTAATTTAACCATCTGAACACATTTGAGGCGAGAACGAAAATCGCGACCCTTCGCGGTTGCGCGCCAGCCACGCCCGTAACCACGTTTTAAGATTTGGGGCAGAATACAATTTTTAGGGGAGAAAAAATTTTGCTTCTATTAAATGTTTAAAACAAACTTTTCTGGGCACAGCAAAATCTGGGTGGAACAAAAAAATGGCGGGAATTACTGCCCCGAATGCCCCTCCCCGCGGCCACGAGTTGGCGCCAGCTGCTACTTTTTCGATGCAAAAAACAACAGCAACACGCATTGGATTGTGCCACCGTAAGAAAGTACACAGCACGTTCTCTCGATGGCTTTCAGCCAAACGCTTTGTTTCCGGCACGTTCACCAGCCGCTTGCCCGCGTCCGGCTCGAGTGCTCATTTCCGCTGTCTACGCGCTCTTGCCCGCACCAAGTGTCTGCTGCGCCATCCGCTCCGCAACAAGACAAACACTTCACCGTCACAAGCCAGCATTGCGCCATCATCAAATCCTACTAGCCGAGTGCTAACGATCAGAAGTAGGATTAATCACGCCGCGTTGCACGAATCATCTAACGTAGTTGATCGTGAATAGCATACCGCTTTCGCGTTAACACTTTTCGACAAATTTTCACAATGTGCGCCTGATGCGTGTCCAGCCTGCAGTCTCGGACTGGAAATGGCTGCCGTTCTGACAAGTGGTCGCCGCCTATTTTGTTTGGAAGCCTCAGTGGTTGATCCTCCTCACTTCAATCGATTTCTTTTTTCAAACTTCGGGGTCGGTATGTATCAGAGCAGACCGGTAGCCGCGGGGGACATGTTGATGCAGTTCGCCCCCAATTTTTTGTTCCCCCCCAAATTTTGTTGCACCCAGAAAAATTTGTTTCAAAAATATAATAAAAATAAAAATCTTTCCACCCTAAAGTTGCGTTTTTCCCCGCAGACCTTAAAACCTGGCTGCGGACCTGTATCAGAGAGAACGCCAACCATATTACCGTTTGAGCCATCATTGTTCAAAGCGCGCCTGTTTTAAGAAATCACGCCAGGGCAGCGGTGCAAAAAGGGAGCAGCTCGAAGCGGTGGCAAATATTCAACCTACGGGGATTTCCGAAAACAAGTGTTGTCGGACGACATTTGACGTCATATTATGCACAGCTAAGAAGAGTGATGGGCACGGGTCAATCGAGATGAGCCAATCACGTGACTTGATGCTGCCCGGGGAGGGAAACTACGATCAAACGACGAATGAGCGAAGCGTCGGTTACACAGAACTCGCACAAACGAATTTACAGTCCCATTTTTCATTTACATGAGTGTCAGCCCCCCCAGCGAAATGATTGAGAGGTCAAGAGCCTCGAAGCGTTTTCGTCATCGCCGGCGCAGACTCAACCTGTTTCGGAATCTCTGGCAAATACCACAAATTAATTAAACAGTTCAGCCGGAGCACAATTTTCAAACAGAAAAGAACAGCTAAAAAAACTGTTAAGAAGCTGTGAGCTTGACTGCGTTTTAGCCAAGATATAAAAGTGAAAGATTGAATGCAAAAGTTCTACCAAGAAAACAATATTTTTAAAAAGTTCTCTTACACGCAATGTAAAAATGTAGGAAAAATGTAGTGAAGTCTAAGTTTTGGTAAATGCTAATACAATTTATCAGAATTTAAACAAAGTTCTCTGATCTCGTGAACATACCGAGCATCTGGTAGAGTTTCCCGTTGGGTTTGTCGCCGCCTGGCGGCGGATTCGATTGTAAAGAAGTTTGGAAAGTATTGAGACTGTTTTCGTAGGTATCGTGTTATCCGCCGTGCTTTGCGAAAGTTTGCTGTTTCTGCTAAGAAAGCAATATTTTAACACATGATTGTTTCAGGGACAAAATAGAAACATCCGCAAAGCTTATTGCCAAGTTGGTCTGTTATGTTCAAGCAGGGGTTCTTCACCTCTTTTTACCGTTTACTCCACTAAGCAGCAAAATAAGATTTCGCCCGTTTTCCAATACTGCGAATGCCTGCAACGGGTCCCGGGACAAAACAGGTCGTGGGATAAAAATTTAATGCAACTGTCATTCCAGCACTGCCTTTCCACCACAGTTACAAACTTCTCTTTGGAAATGTCCAAAATATATCTTGATCCTCAATGACGCAACACACGGGACTGATGACGTAAACCCGGTAATCCCCTAACCGTTTAGAGAGTGTTGAATGCGACGTATCCAGTTTTTAATCATGACCAAGTAATTCTTTAACTTTGCTGCAAAGCAGAATTTAGCAAATTTACCTCCGTGGTAGGAGAAATTTACACCCTGGGGTAAATATGGGTCCGGTACATAGCTCCTGATTCAACAATTATGCGTAGTGAAAACACCTTGTGATGTTTTCACGACCTTTCTGCACTTTTATTTGAAGCCTTGCTAATTCTTAATAGACGATAAAGAAGACAGAACACGCCATGACTCCATGTAGAAACGCATGTTGTTGACTCCATGTAGAAACACATGTTGCAAGAAAGAGGTTACTTTGCGAACTCTCAACTAACAAATAAAAAAACACGATTGAAACGCTTCCAAACAGCAAAGTTTTACAATAAGTCGCTCGTAAATCACGTTTGAGAGACACTTAATACGCCAAGCGTGTGTTGCTGAAGCGAGAGCAAACTTTCACTTAAAATTTCTAAAGACGTTAATGGCATTAAGGAAAAAGACCTATCAAGAGACAAACGTAGCAGGTGTATGGGCTGAAAGGGTGAAAAAAACAACAGCTGTAACGTAAAACAAAACCAGCTTCACTATGCGCATATGGCATAACTACCAATGATTAAACATATGTAAAAAATAGCTCTAGACAAAACTTAGAAAAATTGGTGAAGTGATTAGCTCTACTACATATTTTTCCCTTTCTCTAGATTGCCTTTTTCGTCATAACACAATTGTGGATGGTGTATGATCGTGATTTAAATAGGTTTATTTCAATCTCGCCAAATGTTTCCTGCAGTTAACTACACCTTTCTTCATATTTCTGTAAACTGAAGTAAACAAATTAACACCTTAAGATTACAATAAAGAGAGTCGAGGTGACATCAGCCCTAAAATAAGATGCTTCACCTTTAGCTCAAAACAGTTATCAAACTAGCTGTTGCACATCCTCAAACTTTTTAATCGTCCTGTATTTCGCAGAATGGACCGATGACGTCGCTATCCCCCCGGCTTCGGTCCCTGCCCATCGAGTCCACTCGCATACCCAGACACGCGCGAGAAAGAAGATTACCTCATCAGCTTTAACTGAAAAAGCGATCCGCACAAACCTTTGTTTGGGCTTGACAGCTGACATGAGAGCAATGGCATCAAATTGGGAAGAAAGATTGTGCGTCCCCCTAAATGTGTTATGAGAGATACCCCACATGCTTGGGTTACATAATTTCCCTACCTACTAAGTCTTACCACGCAAGGAAAAAAGCTTAAACACGAAAGCGATGATTACCTACAAAAGACCTACCACCATTGGACAAAAACCGACAAACTACAAGCAAACACTTTGCACTTTGTGGTTGCCATGGAAAACACAACAAACCAATGGTCCCAACTTTTTCGCACATACTGACAAAAAAAAAACTTTTCCGCTGAACTATAACCTGACTTGTGCAATCTAAGGCATCTATGTGGCGACTTGTATGGCACGTCATCACCACTATGTTGGCCAAACAATAGGGAAATCACCCAACAGATGGTCAGCACACCGAGGTACTTGGAGCAAACCATTTAAGAGGGATGGATGGCGACCAAATGGCACAATCGGGGCACCATTCAATGTCCCATGGCTATGGCATCATACAAAAAACACTTATTTACGAAACGTATACATTGCCACTTTTGCAAAACAACCCAGCTTTCATTCTCCGGATACCTACGCAGATAAATGGCTTAACAAACGTAATGCACAAATTAATATTCAAAGCACGATCCCTCCCCGAGTGAACAAATATTTGTACCCCTTTGAATTGTTTATTGTTTTTTTCCATTCGGTTTTGCCTACTTGTAGACCTTCTTAATAACCATTCAGGTTAGCTACCAATTTTGGAACCTCCTTTCACAACGTTCAGCGTTTATTTTTAAAGGAGCTAAATAGATTACGCCTGTCAGACTTAGGAACGCAATTCAACTCACTCATTCTACCAACGCTCTGTTTTGAACCTTCACGAGGTGGTTCCGTCAAAATGGGTCTGTTGCGTTGATTGATAGTTTGCGTTAGATTATTTGTGTGAAACCAGTTATGTGGGAACAACGTGTTTTGCAATTGTTTACTTCCCGCAGCTTGGGCTTAGATCAGGGTTTTTTTAAGTTTCAGGGACCCGATTCGGGTCCCTAGAATTTCAAATAGGGTCCCTAGAATCAGAGAAAATTGTCATCGGGTCACTAGAATCAGAGAAATAGGGTCCCCACAGATCCATACCGTGTACCTAACACTTAAAAAAAACTGGTTTAGATTTATTAATTTCAATCTTGAGTTTTGTTTGTTTTCTCCGCTTTTCCACGTTTCACCTGCAAGCTTCGCTCACAGAGAGTGAGGATGCGTAGTGTTACGTGAAGTCGACTTTCTATAAAAATTTGCTGATCGGTTGCACGTCGCCGCCTTTGTGGAGATCAGTTACTCAACCTGAAGCTGCGGAGTCGCACGGGCGGCGTATCTGCAGTTGGGCCACAGGTTGTTAATACGCAACAGCTGAATATATCCAGAACGTTCCGCTAACTTCATCTCGGTTCACATTTGATGCTTCCGCGTGATTTTCGTTCTTTGCCCAGGCCTGTTCTCTTGTTATAGTCGCCACATACTCGCTTCTGTCATTATCGCTTTCGTCACCATTTCTTGTCATGTGTTTCCGTTCTGCTTTTAATCCTTTTTGCCTGCTTAGTGCAGATGGCTTCAATGAGATTTTGTGTATGTGCGGTCGGCGGGGCGACTTCGTTTCTTTTCTGCCACAATGCACATGCTTTGCTGCCGTAGAACAGAGACAATGTTTCGCGGCTGCATTGCGGAATCAAGCATTTATTTAATGTTTTCCATGTGTGTTACGTACTAAAACAATGCTAAAGATTAAAAAACGCATCTGCTTCTCCAAAAAAAGGAAGTACAGCCGATTTATGCTTTGCGTGTCAGCTCTCTCGCGAACCTATCCACGCCTCTTTATCGAAGGGGGGCATTCTTGTGCAGGTGATACATTTGTGTTTTATGCATTCTTACTGCGTGATTTAAAGCAATATTCTATTTGTGATTCGATGCAATGTACTTGTTTATGAACAGTCTAACAGTTGCCATGATAGCCTCCTGACAAACATCATGGCAATCGGTCGCGGTTTCCGGTCGTTTCAGTGAACGCCCAAAGCTGTTGTTTACCGTTATTTTACACGGACCCGTTTTACGTAACGCTGTTCTGACTTCACATTCAAGTTAATTGAAGAGTGTGGTGTATATCTGAATCCAATCAAGGTTCAACTACTAGGGATGTCCGTGGAATCGTAAACTACAACACGTCCTTCACAGCCATCATAATCGCTGCACCATCAATACAAATTACTGAAACTACTTTGGATTATTAAACAACAGACTTCAAAGGAGTTTTTACCAAAGGTATCCTGTAACTCTTGGTCCTATGTGACGATCTCTCATAGAACATGAAAAATGTTTCTCATTTTTTAAATAACTGCAAAAATTAAAAAAGATGTGTTCATCATGACCTTGCAAGTTCGGTTCTATCGAAGTTAATGAACATGTTAGTTTGAGCAAAATTATAAGCAATTAAGACCCGTTTCTATGTCAATCAAACGTCCCTCTGGGAGTTACCATCTTATTGGACCGGAAAAGATGCACGCTTCGGAAAAAAATAGTTGAAGCATTAATACACCTTACAGTGCTAACGTCAATTAATGTAGGTAACCGATTGCAAGTAAACGAAGTTTTTTGATGTCACTAAATATAATTAAGAATATAGATCGGGATCTATCGAATGGAAACCATTGACAGCAAATAGTTAGACTCCGAATGTGAAGAGCTAATATTTCGCTAACTGAGTAGTCATGCTCAGCTCTTATTCAAATAAGTTATCATAAGTAAAGGTTCAAAACAGAAATCAAAGCAGGGATACATTGTTACGCTCACACTGGCAGTCGTTTACAATTTCAGTTGGTTGTTTAGATTTGAAAATAAAAGTTTTTGAGAATTAAAATGCAATGAGGCATTGCTTTGACATAAGAAAGAAAGAAATAAACACACAACTAAGAAATAAACAGTTTTCTTAGAAATAAGCACAATGGTATTTTTTAGGGCATGGCTCTTCAAAATCAGCAGAATTTTTTGAAATAGTCACTTTCTAGCTCACCTGTGTTTCGTGTGGATGGACGAAGTGCAGCGTAAAGAATATAAGACGAGCAGTATCAACAACACGATATTCACTTGAGACTTCATTTGTTCCAACTTACCACAACAGCTTGTATCTACACAGCAGTTCGAAATACCACTTACATCTGAACAGATGGAAAAATTTTAAGCTGATTTTCGACTCACTCGCGAGCAACATCTCTCCTGCGCGAGAATTGTGGTCAGATCTTTTAAACGTTTTAGCAGCTGCAAACACCTGCCTGCTTGAATGTGCTAAACGACAGACGTTAAGCCTACTTTAATGCTGACTTTCACAACCACTACACCTTTCTGAAGTGATGGCCCATGTTTATTTAGGCAGTACATCCGCCAATAAAATGCCAATTGCAGAGTCACTGCTGATGCGCCAATTGCTTGCATCAAATATAGAAGCATGCTTATTGAAATTGATCTGCCTTGAAATGAAACAGCTCGCGCCAGCGCTCAATGTACCCATATACCGCGCACATGAACGCCTCCCTAAACTGTATAAGCATCGCTTTTTAAGGTCACTCCCACCTTGTGTCATCGGAACTACGCATCTGCCGCTGCGTGACGTCTTGCACAGCTTCCGCGAGAGCGCGCGGTGTGCAGAAGACCGTCACGCGCCGCGAGCGCAGGATTGATTGCTGTTGACGCCAAGGCGCTCGATGTTGTCGCGCCACTTGCAAAGCACGTCACCGCAGCTTGCCACTGTTCCCTGCAAGACCGAAAACCCCGAAGCTGGCCGCAAATAGTTGCCCAACAACGGGCAAAAGAGATGCTTGGGAGGTCCCACGCAAAACTGACCCAGTCCCGAAGCTGGACTGCGCCAAGTCAGCGTCCTGCCGAGAACATAAACTGGGGCAACGTCACATGCGCAAGGCGTGACGTTTTTTTGCCAGTTTTGTGGTAACCTTGAAATTTTTGGTTTCAGATTTGGATCCAGGTGGTGAAAACATAAACCGACGCGAAAACTTCAAACTAAGCAAAAAAACAACTTCCGAGTGTTTCGTAAGATCCAACCCTGGTTTCAGCCTTCTTGATTTAGGTAAGTCTTACAAGATGGGTCGGTTTACGGATCTCACATGCCGGCCTACAAATTCTGAAGTCACGTCAGATGAAGAAACTGTTACGACCGATACAATGTGGTCTCCACTAAGTCTCCGAAACGTTTTTCTTAGATCTGAAATATAACTTTACCTCTGAAATGGAATGTTCAACTGGCCAAGCCAGCGTTTGCATTGAGAGATACCACGTTCGTCCTCCTAAACCCCGCTTGCTAGTGTTTTTTCAACATTAAGATATTCTTCACAGATGATTTTCTAATTTCGTACAATGCATTTAAATGGCTAATTTTACCATAGAGACTTTTATTTAAAGTCCCGTTTGATCTTTCGTCGCATATTCTGATGAAGTATTACACAGCAACAACAACGCAGAACGTGTTGAGTAGTGGTACAAGAGCAGCACTATAGATCTGCTTTCACCGAAAAGGAAAAGTCCTTGGAATTTAATAATGAAAGCCATGTCGGGCGTTTTTCGAAAGGAACAACTAACCTTAGTTGCGATGACTGCAATACATAGCACTTTAAATTTGTTATAAAACAAATAAAAACTTATTTCGTTTGCAGGAATCTTGTGAGGAATCAACCGGCTGGGATTTGCTTCCATGACCTGGACATGATTCAGACTTGCACATATCAGTGTTGAAATAATTAATTAGTCTTCACAAAGGCGACGCAGTCCAATTTATCACGAACTTTTTCTTCGATTTCCTATTTAAAAAATGTGTTGATAGAGTCGACTGCGTCGCTTTGAGGAGACTAATTACTTGAATTTGGTGTTGATTCTTTTTGGCAAATAGGCCCACACATAAACACCACCAATATTTGCCGTTTGCAGCTCTTCCAACGAGCTTGCCAAGATTTGGTCTAAATGCTTTCTTGCGAAATGAAACGCAATGTCTTTCTTATTTTCATAAACGGATAGTTCGTGAAGATACGGCGTTGCGTTTTCGGAGACTTCTCGCAGACAGCACGCCGACCAAGAGAGACCAAACGCTGTAGATTTTCAGGTCAATCGGGGGCGGCTTGTGAGAGACGTCAGAACATCATTCGACCTTCGCCCTCGTTCGTGGTCGAAAGACACTGGCAACATCCGGGAATCGTGGGCGTCGGAAGGATTTTTCCAGGGCGGGGGGCAATAGCGAATTTTTCAGGGGTGAGCAAAAGGATTGTTCCAGAGGGTCAACAGTGGTGAAAGTTCATTTTAGTAACTCAAAACTAAGAGAAAAACATTTTTCTACTAAAAATGTAATAGCAAAATAACAAATTTCAAAATCCAGGGGGGATTTAATCCCCCTGTCCTCCGACGCACATACCGAAAATCTGAAGCAAACTCAAAGGTTCGTTTCGTCACCACTAGCACCGGCCACAACGATGTGTGCACGTCGTGTACAATTGCGCTGCAACCTGCTGCAAGTGAAAAACGCTCTACACAACCTTGCCCACACGTGTTGCAAAGGTCAACAAACATACGGTTGCTGAACGGGCGTTTGTTACGAAATAATGGGAACGTTTCAAACAGCCGAAGTTTTTGGTTGTGAAAAGTCTGAGGATGCGGTTGCGGGAGAAGCTGCTTGCCATTCGCTAAAGTTGCATAACTATATACTCAGCCAAATGTTTGCTGGCCTTTCGCAAGGCATGTGTAATGACCGAAAGCAATTCACAATTCGTCCGAGTGCGACTATTTGACAAAGGGAAACTTGGAAGCCTTGCAAAGTCGTGTAAGAACCAACAAAGCAAAAATTACCGATTTAAACGAAACCATGGACGTTTCAAATACATTTTGGATCTACAGTAAACCACGGTTTATCCGATTCGTTTTGACCGACGATTTTATCCGGTTTTAAGCGAAGATCCGGATTAACCGAAGATGATTGTTTCTAGCCTGACGTCATTTAAGTAGTGCGATATCGGTGAAAGTCATCTAAATTGAACACATTTACGATCCAAAAGCAGACTTTCGCAGAAGCAAAACGGATTTATTGATGTATTTGCAATGGCATATCAGAGTAGTAACCGCCATATCCCGGGAATTATGAACAATCTTAAGTTCAGAAATTTAGATTACTTGGCTGCAAAAAAATTGGGATTTTGGACTGACGCAGAGTTTTCTACGACTGGCGCATAAGCAACACACTCAGTGATAATGCTCTACACGCGCACACTCAACACTCATCAATAAACTGAAACCGTGGTGCCGCGGCGTGCCTTGAATGTTATGTTCAATGTAATATGCTATGCCCGTGTGTGACGTAATAATCGTCTCTACCATTAGCCGAATACTGGGCGCAGTTGCGGCCGATGCTTTCATAATTCTAAACGTTCATTGGTGATCGTGAGCACGCTTGTGTTGCGTCCGGAATCTGCCGAATCTTTTCCTAGAGACCAGTCAGTGCACTTACCAGCGGGAAACTACAGAAAAATCTGGATTACCAGATGTTGAAAGAGTAGGTTTTATCCGGAAGAAAAAATTTTGATAAACCGAAGATTTTCATAAAGAAAAACGTTAGAAATGTTTCATACCACCAGTTTTATCCGGTTTTGGTGAAGATCCAGATTAACCGAGGTTTAAAGTAATTCAATTATTTGTTGCTGACAATGAAAGTTGTTTTTTTTTCAATACTTCCAACGTAATTAATTTAAGTAATTGAACTTTGGGCCAGTTCTTATACAACCATTTCATAATTTTAAGAAAAGATTTTAACAGAAAATTTTGCATTTATTTGTGATGAAGGTATGGAATGCATAGCGTTTTGCTTTCTACAAAAAAATACTGTTTTAGACATGATCAAAATAAATCACTTATCGGCATAAATAAGCACGCTGTTTACTTAGTCCTGATAATAGGCAACAGTTCAAGCCATTCTAGTAGCTCTGGACGAGGTTCAACTGTTGGGGGTTAATTGATAGACACAAATCTTGCAGAATATACATAGCAAAGGACAAAATATTTCCGAAGACAGCCTTACATGGCCTTGTACAAACAAGTGCTAAAACTTATTAAAAGGTATTATGAATTTGATTTAACACTTTTGAGGATGCATTTGAGGAAAAACATTTTTAGAAATCAGCTGGAATGTTTTACCGGGCCTGTTAACTAATTTTGCTTGTAATCGCTCAAATGTGTTGGGCCAGTGCCTAGTTATAAAAAAAACGAAATTAAAAATCACCACTACGTCTTGAAGAGTGGAAATCTTTCAATCACTGGGAAATTGATTTGATTGTTATTTGACCTCCTTAAGGGTTGAATACCCTTCTTCCAAACTATTACAATACACTAGTTGGTTTCGTATTCATAAGCTACCATAGCTATCGTACTGCCAAGTCAGCACCCTTCAATCTACCGCCCAGACGCTTACTGGGGCTGTAAGATAGCAGAAGGAAGTCACAGCCGACAATCTGCGGACTTTTAACGCTGCGCGGTGTATCTTGTGACCCATTCGTTAGTTTCCAACTGTCGCTTGAGAAACAATGGAAGCTGACGCGTCAGCCATATCTTCGCTGCACGTTTACGCCATGTGGTGTGGAATGCGTTGACTTGCTGGGAAATTCGTGCGTTTCGCGTCGTGGCTCTGTTTTCGTGGTTCCTGCCTTGTTTGAATTGTGCAAGCGTATTTTATCCCATAATGTTCGCTCATGAAGTGAATCGACGGAGTGTGTGACAAACTGGAACTTTCCTAAACCTAAAATCAGCCATGTCCAACCCACTGCCCGCAGCGGCCCAGTCGAAGGTTTTGTGCGGCCTAGTTTAGGTTTTAGCTGCAGTGACAGTATCCTGCATGCTGACAACCAGGCCTAATTTGAATAATCTTGAATTCGACATTTTTGATGTACTGTAGGTAGTCCTCAGTGCCACTTTATCACCTGTTTCCATTGCTGTTAGGATTCGAACGCTTTCAGTACATTAGCTTAAGCTAAATTTAGTTTGCTAAGATCAAAGAAAACCATTCAATGTGCGGCCCTGGTTAAGATAGTGACATAATGTTTGGCTTAGTAAGCCCTTTGGGTTAGACATAGCTGCCTTAAATGAACACTTAGTTGTTTTGAAGTTGTTGTACGTGTTGTTTTCAATTTCCACTGTAATTGTTTTTTAACCAAACGCCACCTTTTTCTGAGCAAGCGAATGCAATGCAAGAAATCCAATCTTCATTTCAAATCTGATAGCCGAAAATCGATCGGCATAAACATTGGTTGCCTCTCAAACGTCTGTCAAGGGCAAAATTCCTGTTGAGTGTTTACTGTGCTTCGGCATGAACCGCCTCGCAGGTGTTGCGCTCTTGCCCGAAAAGCATCAATTTGATCCAAATTTGACAAAAACGGGTCACAATCCCGTCAGCGAGATCTGCCGTCCAAAAAAATTCTGAAGGTTTGGAATATCGGATGAGCTTCTGGGATTATGAATGCATGTTGGCCAAGTTGAACTGAATGTAAACCAAAATGGTTCGCAACTCTTTTCTGTATTGCGTATTGTGCCAGAAGCGTAACATATCAAATTCACTACATCCGACAGGAACACGTGACGGCAGTAGCATTCAGATATTGAGCGCGTGGCTTTCATGGCGAAGATATCGATTCGGGGCTCAACAAGTTCTGCAGTTGTATGAAACCAGTTAGGATAGTTTCTCTTAAAATGGCAATTTGACTTCTGCATCACGCTTGACGCCCTGAAAAGTAGAAAACAATTCTCGGCATTTGAAAACTTTAAAGTCGGCGTTTAAAATAAACATAACGCAGCTGTAAATGCAGAATTCAGCGTCCCTGTTAAAGTACGGCGTTATTGATCCAAGCGACGTAATTACTACATTATTACCAGTGGTGGGTTCAAGGTTGGGGGGCCCGAGGCAAGAATACAAAGGGGCCCTATGATGACGTCATCATACTACGCCAACCGTGACGAGCACTTTTGATCAATCCTAAGATATGGCCACCAAAGGATACGTTCCTGAGACTACGGGATGACTGACATAGCAGACGGAGAAAATGCAAAGGGTGTTCATGATACACAACCTTGAAAACACTGAAAGGTGGAAAGACAAGGCTGGCAACACACAAAAGTTGGGCAAAAGCAAGTTAGCATCGCCTCCACTTCTTTGTTTTCAAGCCCCATTTCTCTGCATTCACCATCAACAAACTACAAAGTTTACCCCTTTGAAAGTTTCACACTTGCCCCTTTGATGAAATGCTGAGTAGTTGGTAAACTGAATTGGTTCACATTCATATCCTTATGGGAATGCATGAAGCCATAAACAACAACCAAGAAGATTTAAAACACTAAATTTGTTTCAAATTTCATCCTTCTTTCTGCTGCTCCACTTGGATACTTTCTGTTGAAATGTGGCATTTTCATAAAATTATCAATACACCAAACACTCAAATCTCTAATAATCATCATTTGGTGTAAAAAGTTATCATTTTTTATAAATGTTTGCTCTTATTTGATAGGGTCTTTTCAGAACTTCTTGGAAGAGGTTTCAAACCACAATTTTTTACATATAGAAGTTTGTTTGAAGCTTTTCTTTATTTGCACACTGGAGATGGTAGTAGGACCCCTTTGAAAGTATACTGCTTACACAATAAAGTTGCTGTTTGGGTCCCTTTCAAAGAATAGTACTTGCATATTACAGATGCTGTTGGTGGCCTCTTTGAAAACAAGGTACTTAAACATTACAATTGCTGTTGGGGGCCCCTTTGAAAGCATAGTACTTACATACTACAATTGCTGTTGGGTGCCCTTTGCAAGGAAGCTACTTACACATTACAATTGCTGTTGGCAGCCTCTTTGAAAACAAGGAATTTTACATTACAGTTGCTGTTGGGTGCCCCTTTGAAAGCATAGTACTTACACATTATCATTGCTGTTGGGGGCCCCTTTGAAAGCATGGTACTTAGACATTACAATTGCTGTTGGGGGCCTCTGAAAGCAAAGAATTTTACATTACAGTTGCTGTTGTGGCCCCTTTGAAATCAAGATACTTACACATTACAATTGCTGTTTGGGGCCCCTGTGAAAGCAAGCTACTTGCACATTGCAGTTGGTGTCATGGGCCCCTTTGAAAGCAGAGTACTTACACGCTACAGTTTCTTTTAGGGCCCCTTAAATGAAGTTTGAAAGCAGAGTGCTTACACATTTCAGTGGCGTTTGGGGGCCCCTTTGAAAGCAAAATACCTTCACACTGCAGTTTCTGAAGGGGGGCTTTGAAAGCAGAGTACTTGCTTATGACCTGCTTTGTAGCACATTATATGAGTGAATAATGCGTTTTTCACCTAAAATAAGAAACATTTTTGCGCGTAACACCTGAAGGGCGGGGTCCAGAAAGGGGGAGCCCGGGGCAAGTGCCTCGTTTGCCTCCCCTTAAACATACCACTGGTTATTACACATCTAGGGTGTGGTTGGTGAAACTGGTAACGAGTATGAAGAAGGCACATGCAGATCACGCACGTGTAGGACAGCTATGCTATGCTTCCGAAAATCTGTGAGAAACTTATTGTGAGACACACGCAGTGGAACAATCGACAGAGTGCAAGCTCATATTTTACCAAATATGTGAGGAAATATGTTGCACATTTTTCAGCAATTGAACTAGTTGTCTTGCTTTCTGGGTGCAGCAAACAAAAAATTCTGACAATGCGTGAAGGGCTAGCTTCGCAACGTTAACAGTATCGGCGCATTTTTTTTAAACCAGACTGAAACCAGGTAGTCTTGCAAAATCGCAAAAGAAGCAATGACGCAACAAGCAATGACCTAAATGAAATAATACTGGACATTATTCTCAAAACCTACTAGTTTTATCGCCAGCAAAAGTTTCTGCAATCCAAAATTGTTGATAAAACCGTAGCGAATTTTTAGCTAGTCTTCGTGTATCACTTCTAAAGTCCATCTCACCGCTCTCACGTATGTATGGACCGCTCCGGAATTTAAACGAAGTGCCAGGCAGGTCAAACATTCATGTGTTAGAGTGGTGTGGTGCAGACGCATGGTATGGGCATTCTGTGTAGCCTGCAAAGTATCGGGTGCGTTTTCAAGTTGCTGCGGACGTTGAGTCATAAATGCTGCTATTCAAAACATGCAGGTCATTGGTAACGTTTGTATCGGTATTGATTTCTAAGATCATCTGCTCTTTGAACCAATTGCTCAAACGGAAGGTTTGCTAAAGCGCTTCATTCTGCTTGCCACGACTAGTCGCAAAAAAGCAAACCTAAGCTACGATTGATCAGAAAGTTGAGCTTGTGGAGTGTAGAAATATCAAAAGCGTACAAACGAAAATCTTTAGATCGACAATGTCATAGCTGCAGCTTGTGACACAGGGGCGGATCCACGGGGGTGCGACTTGGGCGATCGCCCCCTCTAAAGCCTACGAAAGTAACTTTATTACCATGATTTTGTACAATTCGGAAAACAGCATTCGCGATGTAAGGCCATTTTTCCGTCCGTTCTTTGTCACAGCAGAGTTGTGAAGTATACTTAATCTCTCTTACAGCAGAAAACCGTAATCAGATTTGACTACCAAATATTACTGAAATCGCCCCCCCTAGATTTACTGGCTGGAAACGCCTCTGTTGTGACACCAAGAGCGCAATGTCTACTCAACTGGATACATTTTGTTCAAATCAGGACACGCCTCACAAACGGTGGTGAAAGATTTTGAAACTTGTAAATTATCCAAGAAAAATGATAAACCAACGCATTATGATCCCAATCGAGCTCGTACGTAAAGTACATTATGCATAACACATCACGTTTTAGTAGGAAAGCCTCAACAGTGAGTATGAATGAAGTTCCAGCAGTTATAAGAGACCGAGTTTTTAACCCCCAGACTCTTGCTTTTCCGTACAGCTATGAATCAACTCAAACGTAAACAAACTACCACAGTTCACCCCAATCTCTAAATACACTATCCTCTGAAAAACCTCCAGCCCTCTTTTAACCACACCGAATTTCCTCGATGAAACTGGATCCAATCCTTTGTGTAATAGGAATGATGCTCTTTTCATCTGTAATTTTTTTCTCACCATNTTATGTGTTTGCTTGTTTGTGTTTCTAACTGCGTTTTTTTTATGTTCAAGTGTTATTTCCTCACGCTTGTGGATAAGTTTCAAACGGGATTGGTTGACCAGATGACGTCTGGTCTTTCACCAATCCTATGTGACAAAACGATAATCGTTGTTTACATTGATCAGTTCTTTCGAATTTGAGTTTTCATTTAGTCTGATTTTCACTGAAATTTGTTACATCTTCGCGTGATCTTTTCTTGCATTGTTTTCTGCCCATCATTGAATCATGTGAAACAACCAATCAATCAATCTTATATTTTGTTTCAACAGACGTCTTACAGAAGGTTGNTAAAGAGGATAGTGTGTTCCAGGCCCGCAACCAGAGGGGGGCAATCGGGCAATTGCTTTCCCCGAAATTTGCACAAATGCATGTATTTGTTTGGTACAGCAACAAGATACATCATTTTGGCTCCTCCGAAAATATCAGTTGGTTGCGGTCCCGGTCTGTTCTCCTGATAATTTGATGCAGTTTACAGCTATTCATGTTTTTTGTTTCTGGTGTAGCTGCCGTGTGTTCTGCGTAAGTGGATTACGAAAATCACTTCCGTAGCAGTGAGGCTTCATTTGCAACGCCAGAGAGTGGAAGCTGCTTGCACGCCTACCGACCACCAGCAGCAAAGCAGTCTAAATTTTCATTTTCGCCTGATCACTGTGATCTATCAATGCTAAAGTTGGATTAACTACATAAATATACTGTAATCTGATACAGTTAGTCCGATTTCAGCATTGATAAACAAGAGAACATGCAGCACTGAATAGCTCTGAATTTGAGTCATTTAGCTGTTGCAGCAATTTGCCATCAATCTGAAAATAACATACAATACATTGAAGAAGAACGAGTGATCAGATTTCGAAAGGAAGTAGCCTAGTCAGCCACTCCACGTCAGCCTCTAGCATGTGCAAGTTTGAATCATCGCAAACAGATGAAAGCAGAGCGCAGTCGGCTGGTTCCTCGAAAGATTACAGCAAGCCTAGAACTTTTAATGAGCCTCACTTTAGCATTTTATGACCCAACCCTAATTTCTCATTTATAAATAAGCAGCTAGCTACACAGCGGAGGTGGAAAAAAACATATACGCATCCAAAAAGTTTGAAAAGCTGCGACCTGTTGATAGCTTACCAGTTCGCACTGCTGATTTCAATCTTCACGAACATGAACGAAAAGGACCTGTTTCACTTGTCGGTCGCAAAATGTCGGTCAAAGGTTAGAAAGTGCCCTGAATTATTGACCAGACCTCGATCAACGCCGGCCCGCTGTTGCGTCATAATAGAAAATCTATCAGTCATTGCCAGTCTAATGCAAACGCCGCTGAGGAAAGAATCTTCAACATCGTGTTTTACCAAATTTTGGGGTTTTGCTTTGAACTGACACACGGTCTCTTTGTTTGATTAAAAAATTTGGCAAGCAAAGATTCGTTTTTGGCAGATAGTCGTGTACGGGAAGAGGCTTTTGCAAGGCAATATCACCGATAATGGCTTTCATATACAAAACATCATGGAGTCAAATTAAAAAGATAAATCAAATGTTCAGTGTTACGTGAAACCTATTTTTCAGTCACAAACCAAAAGAAGGAGAGAATTTGCTTATTCTTCATTTTTTTCAATTTCTATCATTTAAGTTTTTTCGCTATGAAAGCTATTGGCCACTTTGGCATTCAATGCTATTTGCGGTGCAGCAAACCCAACGCACAAATTTTCTGTTATTGTCAATATTTATCTTTGTGTCATAATGCGACTGGTTCTGCCTTCCTGTCAACACTTCAGCAGAGCATTAGGAATATCGCTGCAATCACCCTTTCGTTCAGGGACATCAGCTGAATGCAACATTGCAATGGCGGAAACAAGCTCAGTCTGGCCCAATTGACGTCACTGGAAGCAATGGGCTTGAAGCAGGAGTTGGTTGCATTGGCGCTCTTAATCTTAAAAGGTAGAGACAGTCGGTGACTGGAAACCTGATCAAAGAAAAACACGTTATTTTGCTTCATGCGGTAAAAATGTTAGGTTTAGCATATTGCAAATGTACGTTGATCAGCTTTAAATCTGTGACTTGATGAAAAAATCCGGTTTGCTTGCACTTCCGAATGATGCCGAGGATTGATTTGCAGCTGAAGTTATTTGTAAACTTTAGATTTGAATGAACATGACATGTTCTTCATTTTGATTATGATTTTTTGTTTAAACAAGAAAAGAAAGGCAACGAAATAGGAAATACATTTTTCTATTCAAATTATTTTGTTCTCAAATCTTTAAATTTGGCCCCGCACCGAAACAAAAGTGCAAGCGGTGTACACTGGCGTTGATGCGGCTGATCTTGCTCGGGGGGATCCGGCGTGAAGCACTCCCCAAAAATCACAACGGTTCTCGTTTTACAGGAAGTGTCGAAAAAAACCAAGAAAGTCTGTTTGTGAATAAAAAGTTACCGTGATTTAAATTTTTGTACAAAGGTCTGTTAAACGTTTTGTGCTTTTGGGATGCGCGGGTATGGGAACGGTTGTTGTGNTCGTGATTTAGCTGATTGTTTGACGGGAAAATATCACTACCCTGATGCTCACATCTCCTGCATTCACAGCACGCTACAGGTTGATGTTGAGTGGACCAGCACCACAGGTGGCACGCGGTTGAGCTTCACAGCGCAGCGCAGACAGTGTTCCACAAATGCGGTCACAAAGGTCTGAATCAGCAGTTTTTGACCTCGCTCTAGGTACAGAACCCCGGGAGTTCGCCAGTGCATTCGCTGAATCCTTTGTCATTGGAAAAATGAAACATGATTGCTTCAATGCGCACATATACATTTTACAACAGCGCACAAAATGTACAATTTATCGGACCTCCACCGTACTCAGGGGATTCGATCGAACCCAGGTTAAGAACCACTGGCCTACACCTCGCTTTGTGTAGACCAGGGGTCACCAAACTACGGCCC
>JGI24021J15306_10001657_pt1 | contig 22393 bp, 21 predicted proteins | sample Ectturendosymbi1_FD_15306 | JGI IMG/M metagenome (IMG submission 15306) | reverse complement strand
GTTCAAAAGTTATGGCAAAATAAGCAGAAATTAATTAGGGAAATCCCCTGAAATTACTCAGCATATTCCTCAATGATTTGGGGTCTTCTGGCCATAACTTTGGCCCCAAAAACGCTAGGAAGTCGATCTAGGGCTCTAAAAATTCATATTACAGCCTAGCATTCAACCAAACTTCGAGACACAATTTCGGATCATTGTCTGGGTGATGAGGTCATAAAAGGACAACCAAAAAAGGCATAACTTACCCTCATTCTGACGACACCCACCGAAAACCCCAAACCCAAATCTTAAAAGTTTTTTTTTCAGTTCCAAACTGCAAGACTTCACACGTGTTTCGAGGGTTCGAATAGTTCTCTATCATGTTCTCGCGGCGAGTTATCGCTATCCGCGCAAGCCGTCAGTGTGAGACGCATGCTTTTTCGGCAATTTTCTAAGTTTGGGGCAACATGTTTTTTTGGGCCATAACCTTGGTTCCAGACATGCTAGAAGGTCAATCAAGGGCTCTATAGACGCGGATGATCACCTGTTTCCAAAAAAATGGCTCATTGGATTGGCGTCCAGGGCCAGTCAAATTGGTCAAAAATCCAAAAATACCCCACTTTGCGACGGCACACCAAAAGAACCCCTAACCCAAATGAAATAATTTTTTTTTAATCGAAACTAGAAGACTTGCCGAATCCGTAGAGGATTTGAACAGCTCTCTAGTTGAATTGGCTGGTGAGTTATGGCGTTGCAAATTTGGGTAAAAATGTTCTAGCGGTGGGCCTAAAAGGGTTTTAAAGGCAGGGATGCCAAACTCATTTTGACTGAGAACCACATAAGCATCATGGCTGCGCTCAAACTGCCAGTTGTTACAGTATCAAATCGTGTGGAGTGCAAACCACAACACGACCAACAATCGTGATCTCCTAAGGACGTGGGTGACATATCTGGCGTTTTACAAAAAACAAATTGATGCACACATAGCCTTGCAGAGGGCGAAGCTCACTCAACGAATGAGAGATGGTTTGGCTACATTTGCGGATAAACTTTTGTCTGCATGAACATGATACATTTTTATACTCTTTGCACGTCACGTAAAATGACGTGGGGAGCCAAGTTTGGCCCGCGGATCTTGAGTTTGACACCCGTGAGTTATGGGCTAACATTATGCAAGTGTTGTTTTCACAAAATCAAAGGACAAATGTTGTCAAAGGACTGTCAAAGGACAAATGTTTGGGTTTCACGGACTATTTTTTACCCTACACTATGCCGGGAAACTAAATTTAATGAGGAATTAACTTGAACTGCTAAAATTTTTGATTGGGTGCAAGTTCAATGCGCATTTGGCAGCTTAGTATTGTGTCGAGTGAAAACCCTACGCCACTTTTGCTTCGGCCAAGTTGTGTGGCATAGAGGTTTGTGTGGTCATCATACTGCTGAAAGACCACATAACATTTTAACATTGCGGAAGCCTGCTTTGGCTAACCTTCGTATCACATCCAGGTTGATGGAATGCATGGCTCATCTTGGTACCCTTGCCTGATCAGCCGAATGTCACCTCGCCCACTTGTTACAGCAGATCTGTTGCAGCGTAGTTTGTCACACGCAGCCTGCAGCACTGCCTACTTGCCCCCAATTTTGCCCAGATCCTGTCATACAGTTGATGAATTCGTGTTCTGTGCACATACCGAAAGCTCAAATTTTTACTTCCACTACAATTCGAAATCAGGGCCAATGCGGGTTTTCCTCGGTTAGAAGTTGGTGCAAATATTGTTTCGAATGGACTCTTCTTAGAGCAAAAAGTTTTTTAATTTCATTGAAAAGACATAGGTTAAGTAAAACTTTATTGACTGGCAGTAATGCACCCCTCTACACATTCATTGGGTTTTACTTGTAAACTTTCACCAGATGTGCCGAACTTTCTAGGAAAATAATGAAGTTGTCCATCCAAACAGGTGACAAGTGCCATTAAAATATGGGGCAACAGGCACACTGAAGCGTATACATACACCACAAGTAACTTTTTCGTCAATCTATCACTGAATTTATCAGCGAGATCAACACTCCACCGACCTCGTCGCACATGCACAAGTTGCACATCAGCTCAGAGCCAGCTCGCCGGAGCATCTCGTGCTCCTCCAACGCGTAACTTTCAATCTCGCTCAGCATCTTTTCACGAATGATGCGTCGCCTGCAGAAGTCGTTAAAACCAGTTTCACAACCGCAGTTTTGACACAAAGTTCCTTCAAATTTCGGTCAGAAGGGTTTAGAAGACTTGTCATCACAATGAGAACAGCCTGTAAGTCTAATGCTAATAACGCATAGAATTGGAGAGGCTACATGAGTAAGAACTACAAAGGAGGCTGTTTCTCTGTGAATGTTCGATTTCAGACAGGGATTGGTTGTCTAGGCAACAGCAAACGGAACGGGAAACAAATTTCAAATAGATTTGGAATGGTAAGAATAGTTCAATTCACTGGCACATTTTACAAACTCCAACACATATTGGCAATTTACCAATAAATACAAATTACCTTAAGGCTTGGATGATTCTCACATCTCAAACAAAGTCAAAAGGAGGCAAACTCAAGGTTGTCAATAGAAATGTTGCGATAGACAACATTGAATAACAATCGTATGGGCTGCACGTTTGGCGAAGTTTGTTGTTTTACACATAATCTTCAGATTTATTTGCCAATCAGCATTTAGTTAAAACTTAACTTTTGAAAAAAAACGTGCAATACTTTGCAAACGCTTTTTATACGTTTTTCTTGGTATTTTTCATGTTCTTTCAACTGCGGTAGCAAGCGACCATTCAGGAAGATTATACGTATCTTTTTCAAAACAAGGTAGAGCTAACATAAGAGACCTTACCTAAATGTTTTACTCTCCTTGGAGTTTGATTGGATTTCGAGAGGTTTTGATTGCTTTGTCTATCGCTTCTACACTGCGCAGAACGAAGCTTTACTTTTCACACTTTTGTGAATTAAGTAATTTCATTCCGGGCAGTGCATTTGAAATAACGATAGGTTCAAAACAATCAAAACCTCTCAAAATTCTAACTTACAAGCAACGAAAATTCTGCCGAACAGCCAAAGATTTTTTAAATCAAAACATGTGGTATTTTTTGATAAACCCGTGCAATTTTCGAACACGGAGTGAATCGCTCTTGCAAAAATAAAATAAAATTTCAGCGCAAATAACAATCGGCCGTGCACTACGCGCAGATATGCAATGAAAGACGCTACAACCGGGAAAGACTTGAAACTTGATTCAGTATCCGGTACCTGTGCGTGTCATCAATGCCAGCGAGATTAGTCAGCGCCATAAGAGCTTCGAAGTTCTGCAACGCCGAACAGTCCGGATGCAGCAGCTGCTTCAGCACTCGTACGCACTCCAAAGACTGCAATTGTTGCAAAATTCAATGACTACAAACTTTTTCCAGCAGCACCGAAGAACACACGGCAGCTGAGTTAGTCACAGACCAAGCGAGCAAGAAAACACGTGACGTGAGCCGGACTTGGTTTTTAAACCCTGGACATAAGCGGTTGCGTAACCTGGTTGCATGATTAGCGCTCGTCTAAAAATGATATTAGACACGTTCGCAAACATCGCACAGGTGCCTGGTGTGTCAGAGGAATCGCGCACCAACCGGGAAAGCTATTCCCAAGGGAGTGCAACAGTGAAGCAGCACGCGTAGTTTTATGTACATCAACAGCTGCCTATCCAGCAAGCGGTTTCCTCTACTTCACAATGAAGCCAAACATCATCGATACAGTCATTACGTCCGATACGTTAATCTGCAAATCACTGTCGACGCATGAGCATGCCCTTGCGCGCGATCTGCGAAAACACTGTCTGCAGAAAAACACGTTTTCGCGCCGCATGACGTCTGTCACGTACACGCTGTCCTGGAAAGGCGATGACAGGGTTGGTTGTGATGGCGATGCGGGCGATCGACTGCGCCGCCAGTCGCTTGCCTTTGACGGTGCCTTCCGAGGCGAGTGGGATCAAACAGCGGCCGCCGCCGGCAGCGACCACCTGCCCGCGATTCTCCTCTGGTTCGACGGACACCAGGAACACTCTGTGGTGCACAGCACAGCGGCGTGTCGGTAAATGACATGCACAGGACAGCACGGCAAAGATAAAATTGAAAGGGTCGATACAAAGAAGCGCGGTTATCAACATGGAGCCGCAGAGCAATACCTGCACAGCAGCTCTTTGGACGTGTCGGTCAGCAAGGCTTTGTCCAAGTTGGCGAGGGATACCAGGGCGGTAACCATTCCAGATTCAAGAAGAAGTTTGACGCGGTCTTTAACAAACGACGGTTTGTCCTGATATGAACCAAAAGGCCAGGGTCGATCAAAGCGGAGAGTAAGAAGTTTAAATCGATGCGATACAACCGACAACATTGTCGACTCACATTGTTTATTACTGGGGTACGTTAAAGGCAGCTGCTGCTTGCTTTGATTGGTGTAATAAACACACTTTGGACTACCATATTATGAGCATTGTGTGGCGCTTGCACTACACGTTAGTACTGTGTGCTGCATGGCAATTCCCTCTTAGGGTGGGAACTGTTTGATTCGCAGGTCGCAGTGGTTTCTAAAAGTTGACAGTGATCCGGATCGGGAACATATGGATGAGTTGTTTGTTTAAACTTTCCAAAATAAAGTGGCTTTAGTTATATTATTTCGACAAGTTTCGCGGGATGGATTAGAAAACTTACCAGGCCACAGTTTGCCCATGACTGGTCCAGCTCAAATCTGAGATTGTGCGCAAAGTGGGTCATAAAAGTGCATAAAACTTCGAAGCAAGGACACAAATATGAACTTTTCAACAATTAGCAAAAAAGTGTAACTATACAAATCCATCACATACTCTGTTTTAAGAGGAAAAAGTTTATCCAAAGAAACCAGGCGACATACAATTACAAACGTCAAGTATCAGCAGCCAAGTCAGTCAGTCACCTTCTCGTGCTGCTCGGGTATGTGGTGCTTGGCGTACTTGGCCAGTTCGACCATCTCAGGGAAAGCGTCTTCGTTCTTATCGTATGTGTTCGTGCAGTTCACTAAGCAACTGACAACACCGTAAGTGACCGTCTTGTCCGGCGACTTGGCGAGGCCAAAAAGTGCACTGAGCGCCTCCGTGTCCCTGCAAAGTTCCTCCTTGACGTCGGCGTCCAGCGTTAAATAGGAAAGGCCTTCAGCGGCCCACTTGCGTAAATCGAAGTCCTTCGCTGGGTTCGTGAGGTATCTGCAGCAACACCAAAGCTTGGGTCAAGGTACGCGTGACACACGTTATACTTTAAGTTCTGATTAGCATCTTCACAGAAGAGAAAATACGATTAATTAATGACGCAACAAGCTCATGGGGTGATCAAACGCTTGCTTGGCAGAAGATTAAGTCAGACGCGCGTTAGTCATTAACGGGGGCATGAGTGAACACAAAAATGCGTGGAACGCATCTTCAGCAAAATATTATCTCTCAAGAGCATGTTTTTTTAAGGAAAATGTTAGGTACCCGGTATGGACCTGTAGGGATCCGATTTCTCTGAGGGACCCAATTTTCTCTGATTCTAGTTGCCCGATGACAATTTTCGCTGATTCCAGGGACCCGCCCGAATCGGGTCCCTAAAACACCTTTTAAAAAATCCTGCTTATGAGTCTTTCTGGGAAAGCCTCCAACGTTGCATCAGGTTTTCATCCGGGACGATGCGACGAAAACCATGGAACGATCACCAGCGCACTTACTTCCTGCATTGCTTGGCCAGTTTTACTGTCGAGCCGTCGGCGAAAGCGCGCATGCTAACGTCGGTGCCGTGCGATGCACCCAGCTTGCACAGTCCGACCAGTGCCCGGACCTTCACTGCATCGGATTGACTTTGCTTGTAAAGTTCTTTGAGCAAAGTCGAACCGTTTTCGACGACGAACGACGCTTTGTTGTGCTTCGACGAAGACGTGATGATGGCTTCGATCGCTGCGACCTGAAACGCATAAAAAAATATATATATATGTATATATAAAACTTTAAAAATTCACTTACTCAAACACTAGTTTATTTCAACTTTCAAAGCAAAGCTATAATTGTTCAAATATAGTGGAAGTCCCGAGCCTGAAATCATCAAATTCTTCCCCTGCTGGGAAGGACAGGATTGACCCCTGCGGTATGGAACATCGGTCTGAGCCAAACACGTAAAATTTCATTTTAATGCTAGTTTCGCATTTCGAACGTAACGTCACACTTCTCAAAATAGTCTCAAAACAGCACATCCTCGAATGAAAGAGTTCGAAACGAACGTAATTGGTCATGACCTGTTATCAACAAGACTAAAATAAAACAAATGTTTGACTTCAGAAAACGACGTTTCAAAAACAGCGAAGTATATGACCTGCTCACAAAGTGCGAAAAACGCTTCGACTCAAACACTGTTATGAAACTTAAAAACCTTCAGCAAGGCTGAAAGCTCCCTGCAAGATACGTTCAACTCGAAAAACGTCTGCCTGTAGCTTTCGCAAGCAGAACATGTGAGTGTGAAAAAAAACGCACTCAAAGATGAATGTTGTAACAAATATCAGTATGCATTTTAGATGCGGACGGTTTCGCCGTACTATAAGTTGCAATCGCTCCACAAACAGATCGAAGTGATGAAGCACCTGCGACACTTCCTCGTCGGCGCCAGTCATGGCAACCATGGTTTCCAGGACCCCGTTCATGCCGATCGCTTTCTGGCCGCAATCAACGGGGCCCTGAAGCAAGCACGTGAGGGCTGACATGGCTTGTGTGTTCGCTGACATGGTTCCAGTAGCGAACAGGTTCCTGAAGAAAAATGCACACAACGTTTAGAATACTTACTTACGGACACGATCTACTCGAGACCGCAAAATGTTCTAGCGCTTGAAATGGGGGTACCATGATCTTTGAAGAAACTGTTGCACGAGCGATTTTTAGTTGGCCACTTCTTTTTCATCAGCGACCGCAATAATCCTATACAATGGCTAGAAGACAAAACATTGTGATAAAGTCGAAGTCGGGTCTTCACGTAAGGTACGCGCTGACTGGATACTGCGGGTTTATATGTCATAATAACGCAACAAAAGCAACACAGTTTCGCCATCAACGATAGTTTCCGCTTGCAGCAGGCATGTCCTCTCTCAGCGAGGGAAGGTAAGGTGAAGTAGCACGTAGGATGTTGATGCTTTATTAAGTACAGGGCCTGAGATTCGAACATGGGATGCCAAACTTGTTTCTTGCCCCGGGCAACATCTAACCTCGTTGCGCCAATGATTAGTAAAACAAGTGATTAGGTTGCTGCCCACTGTTTTTTCTTTTGTGGTGCTCGTGCATTTCTTCAAACAATTGGATTTGCTTTAAAACTGGCACTCTTGACTCGATTGGAAACGGGCGAGCATTTGTGCTTTTGCGCCAGTTTAAATTTATTTTGATAGTTATTTATGTATATTTTGATATTTAATTTTGTGTAAAATTGGTCCGCAGTTTGTTCGTATTTGCAATAAAAAGTTTCATTGCAATTTTTTTGTTTGTCCATGAAGCAGCCCCACCTTTTGTTCAGTTCGAGCGGGTGGGGTTTCATATATTACGTATGCTTGGGTAAGACAGCAGTAGCTAACATGAGCCGTATGGGATCTCAACTGCCAGGCAAATCAGCGACGGAAAACATGAGTAAATGAACGGATTTTGATAAGAGTGAGTAAAAATAGTAGATACATCTGAAAAGCGTGGTGAAGAAGTTGTGTGTTGAGAAAGTATATAGGACAAGGTCAAGTAAGTTTAGTAAAAACGATGCATAGAAACATATGATTAGATATAAAAGCGGAAAAGTTCAAAATGGCCAAACTACAGTGGGGAGTGAACTCTACGCGCTTTCCGGTTTCCAATATAAATTGCTCGACTCACATCCCGATCTGTCGTTCGAAGTGGCGAGGAGGCGCCCTAGCGATACACTTGCACTAATCTTAACCAAAGACACAGCAAAGCAGAAGCCACGACAGTTGACGCGAGGTTCTTACTGAATGTAACTTTGGACTTCCTCGTCCCACTTTGCCCGTGCGTTGTCTCCACCAAGGTCGTCATACAGTTTGGTGAGCGCAACCGAACAGTTAAGACGGCAGTTTGCAGACAGCTCAACCGGAGCTGCATCTGCCTTGCAACAAAAACTGGCAACTTCCAGGAGGTTGTGCACACCTGAAAAATCAAATCCTTCTTGCAAAGCTATGAAACGCTGTAAGAAATCCTGCAGGCTGAATCAGCAGCGACGTAGATTGTAGAAGACCATGTAGGCAAATTGTTTGTTGGATCCACCATTGAATCCAATTTCAAGAAAATTAAGGCGCGATTGCCGCTGCGAATTGTCTAGTAATTAAGAACAGACAAGCCTCAAGTTCGCCCGACATACCTATAAAAAAACTTACAAAAAGCAATCGATCAATTGCTGCAGCAGTAATCAAGCAATTGTTGACCATGTTACCTCCCATTTCAAGAAAAGTCATCGTTCTTGCGTTGTTTCCATATCTAATATCGCGCCGAGGAATATTTTTAGCAATCAGAGAGATCGCATTATCTCGTCCAACAGCTGATACATCTTTATCTAGTAGCATGTCTTTGAGAGACACCAAAACATTCAATAAATCTTTGGCAAAATCTGAAAAAATACACAAAGTTGTTGAAAACGGATATGAAGACTAACAAGCCACAATAGTAACTTAAGCAGCTACCTGCCCGTACAGCGACGTCTTTGTTTCTGTGACTGACTTTATCTTCACCTTGCAAGGCGTCCACGATGGACTGGATCAAGTGCATTGTTGCAAGAGACTGCTCTTCAGATGAATACGTTTTTGAACCCATGTATGTGCACAGCTTCTCGACAGTTACTTCGCGGAGGATGACCAATGACTAAAGGATAGAAGCTCATCCTGACTTTTCACGCAAGGACCTCACAAAAATGACAGTGGTTGAAAGCAATTGCATCAATCAAAAAGTTATAGATCCGAACAGCTTTAGCTGGTACACAGGATGAACAATGCACAGTACAGCGAAAGTTCGTTAAACTGACCGCGGAACGATTGTCCAAAGAAATATTAGTGCCCCTGCAGCAGAGCATCTAAGACCGCACAGGTTTTCGAAGCATTAAACATCACCGCCCACTGTTTTACACTTACGCGTGCTTGATGTCCATTACAAAGTGCAGACAGGGTTCTAATTGCTGATAAGCGAACGTAAGGATCGTTCTGCTCCAACAATTCCACAAGAGCAGTGGGTCCACCTTCTCTGAATATTCTTTCAGCGCCAGCCTCATCTCTTGACAAAACGACCAGGTTATCAGCTGCCTTGTGCAGCTTGTCTGATTCGCTGCTGGTATCGAACAAGATCTTCAGCATTGCGTTGACTCGGTTTTCAGTGGAACTTTCTTCGAACCTCTGTCCATCAAATAATTAAAAATCGAAAGAAATGAGCCAAGTTTGTTTTGGTCAGAAATTACGTATAAATTACGGTTGAAATTAGAAAATTCCATAAAAAAACAAAAAGTTGTGTCACTTTACTATTACTTTGTGTAGTTTGTCCTGAGAAACCCAAATTAGTGCTGCCAATAGTTTAAATAGCATGATATGTTGGATTTATCCTGTGTAGTTATTACATTCTCTGTCTTTGACAGCTGCTAACGAACAGAGAAAATGCTAATGACTCCGTTGCTACAAATGATATAGAAGTCTGGCTTCAAAAAAGTGACAATCGTCACTGGTGATGGTGCCTCGAGACAGATTTTGGGGAGTCTTGGTCTCAAAGGGGTCAATTCTATTCCGTGGTCTCAAGACCAATGTCTAGCTAGACCAGGGGTTCCCAAACTTTCTCTGGCCATGTACCTCTTCAGCATTTCGGTAGATGAGTATGTACCCCTAAACATGGGCGCTGGAAGGATAGTTTTCCAGGCAAGGGCTAAAAGTGGATTTTCCAGGACCAGTGGTGTAAGAGGTGGGTTGCAGGGGGTGAAAGCGAACCCCCAAAAGTTTTGATTTGTTGAAATCCAGATAAAATCTCTGAAAATCTGGGCAAAAATGGGGCCCAACGTTTGCAGAAAAACACATGAATCCTGTTTTTGGAGGTCACGCCAAAAGGGTTCTTTATGAGAGAAAATTTGTTGGCAAAAGTCACACAAAACTTTTCGGGCAAGTTTGGGTGACTTCGGGGAAAAATCCTTCGCATGCCCAAAAATTTGCCTGCTCCTACACTTATGTCCAGGGGTTGGCCAAAAATAGTTTTGCAGATGGGGCCAAAAGTTGCAAAATTTCATTTTCACCATTCGAAACTAAGAAAACAACTTTTTTTTGCAAAAAAGTTGATGAGAAAATGTCAAATTTCAAAATCCTGGGGGCCTTGCCCTCCCCTCCGGGCAACAGAGGCTGATTTATTTGGCTTATTATTTGATGTATTTACTAATAAGCATATAATGAATAATATATTTGAAATATATTTACTAAAAAGATAAAAAACATATTTACTAATAAGCATGTAATGATTTTTGAAAATAATAGTCACTGATATTTATTTTTATTTTAATCTTTGAACCAAACACGAAGTTCACAGAGCACAAGCACACACTATCTGCACAAACAGATTGATAATAATAGACACATAACGTTTTACAATGGCGTTGCTGGTAGGACTACAGACACTTATTAGCTAACTTGTAACACTTCGTACAACATTACATTACAGAAACTTTCTTAACATAGTTGTTCGCTAACTCGTAACAATTGGTACAGCACTACATCCAGAGTAGGACATGAAAATCGCATGTTAAGAAATAGAGTTCAATCCTGGTCAATGCCAAGTGAAGTACGAATACGTTGTGGCCTGCACAGTGCACACGCCCTCAAACTAACATCGGAACGTCCAGGCCTTCAGTCACAAAGTGAAATGCGGTTGTATTGTTAAAAGAATAAGTACAAATATAAACAACATGACTGTATCAAAGCGTGCAGCCATACGTTGCGAGACTTTCTGCATCTTTCGAGAAACAGGTACACATTTTACCTCAATAAAGCCTCAAAGGTAGGAATGTTATATTGAACCTGATGACTACTAACACTAGCTCGCCACGGCATGTTGTACAGTGCCCTGCAACCAAAGTTATAAGTCCCAAACAATCTGTGGAAGTATGCCTTCCTGAAATCACACCGTAATTGTGATGCATACATGGGCGTACAGAAGGAACAAAAAAGTGCATTTTTCACTGCGTCCGAACGTCAGGAAAAAGAAGCTATGTGTCTGAATATCTTTGTCATCTGAAAGCTCAATATCTCGTACACTCCCCAAATCTTTGTAGTGGCTAACAGATTTTACTCTTTGTATACCCAGTGTCAGCAACGGGATGACCGTGCTTGCTTTTTGCAGTCTTAGCCTTAACGTCATACAAACTGTATTGCTGCAACTGAAAATAATTTCATGCGATTCTGCATAAGCCTGACACACATCTAGTATACTTTGCAACCCTCGTTCACTTGGTCAAAATACATAAATATCATCAGCAAACATCAAGTCGTTCAATAAGATTTCAACCATATAACACCCAGGATTAATGTTGTTTAGTTCAAGGAATAAGTATGTCACTCATTGTGCGGCCCTAGTTAAGATAGTGACATACTTTTTGGCTCTGAAAGCCATTTGGGTTGGACATACCTGTCCTAAACCCTAACCTTAAAAACTAACAGTAAACCCTAGCCCTAAATGATAACCCTAAACCTTATCCAAAACCCGTGTCTGCTTTTCGCAAGTTTCTAAGAATGTACAGCACTAGTAGTTCCAAAACTAGCAAGATACAATTTTGTGTGAGAACATCAAAAGTGTCTTATGTATTATAAAAAAAACAATACAATCAAGGCATGAATCGAACCGACAACCCCTTGCACAGCAGCACTAGTCACTTCCCGCTCGACCATGCTAACGATGGTGTGAATGTCTCGAATTCACTGTTATATCTGTCACAAAACCGGATACGAAATTAGTGTTTCCAACAAGGGTTTTCTTGAACCCGAAACATGTTTTCTTGGCTATTTTCTACTACCCAAAACTCTGATTCTCACTGTGAAAGAATTCCTTGCGATGAAAAATATTTTGAACTCCTCACAGACTAATGCATAAATGTGTGTATGTTTCACAATCGAATACTACTTATAAACTGTATTTAATGAGGTTTAGGCAATGTAAAGATGTAAATAAGTTGCAAACAAACCAATAAAATCATTCTGGTTATGAATGAAAATGTTTGTGTTTATAGAGACCTAGAGTGAAAATTTTTAATTTTAATAGATCCAAAAATTTAAGTGCTAGACAATAGAAGAAAATTTTTCCTGTACACTATAATGATGACAGTTAGCAGTACCTCCACAGGACACATGAACAGGCAACTAACCTTTAATTCCAAAACATTTCGTAATCTGAAACATATTTCTTGCACAGCTTTGTTGTTTGGTTCAATTTGATAAAGTCGCCTGGCATCCGCATATGCAGTACCCAACTTTCCAAGCTTCTCAAGTGATTGGACACGCCGAAAAAGTGCTTTAGTGTCAGAGCCACAAATTTTGAGTGCTGGAAAAATTAACACATGAAGCATTCAGTAAATGTTCTGCAGAACAAGACTGCACCTTTAGCTTTTCTCAGCAAGCGACAACTTCGATATGAAGAAAAAACTGGAGTATTACAGAGTCTCAGAAAAAAATGGCATAAAACCAACTCTAATACCTACATAATTTTTACTACAACTTTTGAGAATCATACTTCATTTTATTGACAGAAAATTTAGTACTAAGAGTTGCCTAAATTTGGACGCAACAAACAAATAACATGACTTTGATGCAACACATTAAAAATCTCTACTCAGTAAGAGCTTTGCCACAATTAAGCAATGATTAACAGCAGGTAAAATTTTCATACCTCTTGTGGAATCACTCTCTGCATCTTGATAACGATCCTGATGAAAAAATTTGCAAACATTAACCTCACATTTACAAGTACTTTTTCCAAACATTAAATTCACACTTGGAAGTGAAATTCACAAAAAGCAATGGTTTCCTGTAGCAACGGCACAACAAACTGGAAAAAATTTGTTACATCAGTAGGAAACACAGTTATTTCTCACATTTAAATTTCGATAAATCTCCCACATGATTCTGAATGGCTTAGTTTAAGTGCGATGTCTTCCAGCCACAGTTACACTGGGCAATGGAGACTGATCAGAACACTTGCCCTGTGATGAAGCCATGAATGATTGCATGAGATTTTCCTTAAGTTTTATTTCTCCAAGGTTTTACTTAGCGTCTGAGTCAATCACCCACAATTTCTGACAATCCTCCCTGCTTTCCCAATTATGTTTAAGATTCCCTGATGGCCACCCTTTTTCTGGTAAGTCACACAAATGGTATTTTTGTGGTCCAACATTCCAAGCTTTATTTCTTCAATCTTGCTGAGGACAGCTGCTTTTGAAACCTTCATCATGTTCATTATTATTGCTTAAATGCTCTCTTTGGTGTGTCATAAGTATTATCAGCACCTATCATCACTTACTTTCACCAGGGTCCATGAGGCTACTTGTGTGGTTAATGCTGCATTGATGGTAAGATGGTGGTAGATGTGAACCTTTTCCTTGCACTCACCCATTAACACCCACCCAACACAAGACTGGCTACAAGTACCATGTTTCACGTCTTTGGTTTGACCTGAATGCCAACAGAACCTAGCCTACCAGTTTTAGTGGTGTGCTGATTCTGCTCAACCCAATGCACCACTTAGCCATTATTAAATTACAATTATTTGCATTTCATTTTCTATCTAACTTTGCATGACTTCCAATTTTACTGTTCCAAACCATGTTTTTTTGATGGAAAATAATGCCAGAGAAGGTGAAAGCTTTAAAATGTACTTTAACTAAACTTGGTCTACTGGGGGATTTGGCAATACAGATTGCAAGTACTCATTTTAAGGTCTTTGTTTGACCTGGCCAAAATTTAAACCTTTTACTAACCACCTCAGCACTAAATCCTCAATGCTAACAAGTACTAATATCATAACATCCAAAACGACATTGTTTGTTTGTTTGACAATCAAACATATCACCTGCATTTTTAGCAAATTGCAGAATTCTGTGGCCAGCACATTAATAACAGTTGTGCAAAAGGGTTAATAAAGGGTTTGTTCAATGAAGTGTAATTTGGGCATTTGACGATATGGTGGCATTTGAAAGTAACTTATTGGATTAAAAAGTCACCATACAGAAATTCATTAACACAACCCTTTATACCACGGGTCACCAACATGGTGCCCACGGCTACCAGGTCGCCTGTACGCCATGGGCAACGTGGGTCGCCTCCGGGCCTGTTCTAACAATAGCATAAACATTATCAGTGTCTTCATGTTGATGAATATCTATAATTTTTATTAATGATAACATAATTGAAGACAAATTGAACAAATTTTTATTTCAAAAACGTGTGTATCAATTTCATAGCCCTTCGCATGAAGATGTACCAAGAAGTAGCTCTCAGTTTCGGAAAGGTTGGTGACCCCTGCTTTATTCTAATGTTACAACCTCTCGGTCATTGCAGTATTGAATGCATGATGCACCACGAACAGCACCTATATCAAAGTGGTGCAAACAAGCTGGGACCGAGTTTCAGAGGGAATGAGAAGCATGTCCCCCCAACTTTTTGACAAGAGGGTCACAGTCTTTTGTGATAAAAATTGTAGTTGTACCAATTTCGTGCATACATTACTAATGAAAACCACCAATATAAAAATGGGGAATAAATTAGATAAGTTATTTGAATCTCAGAGATTACTTTTAATATGTTCGCTGCCAACATACAAATATATTGTACTTGGAAATTGGGCTAAAAAGTCGGCAGTTCAGCTTGAAATTTCACCCTCCAAAAATGACAATATTTGTGTATGGAAAAGTCATTACAGACAAAAAGTTCATTTAAAAAGGTAGAAAGTGAGAAAAAGAAGAAAGGCACGTTAAAAGAGAAACCAGAATCAGATGAGGAACTTGTTTGCTGAACCAGTTACCAATGCACCACTAAAGAATCAGTTGAGGTTTCCTAAATATTACGTATAAAAATAAAGCTGAACATATAAAAGTCAGTNAGGAGTATATATGTGGAAATTTATGCTGTTTTTTTTACCAAACCTTAAACCTACTACTGGGAACAACTTTAAAGTCTTCTTTGAGGATGTCATTGATGAAACACCTTGGAAACAAACTTCTTGCACAAAATTGAGAATACAACTAATACAAGTCACTTGTTGTGGGATTGGCCCACTGTGGAAGACATGGATATTCTCTTCTCTGCAATAAGATACATTGTTTTATGATCCAAACCAGCCAATACCTGCAGATGCAGGCAGAGGAAAGGGTTGTTTACTTTTTGACTGAGAGCATAGTGTCCATAAAGTTTGCCAACCTCTGCAAGTTAGGAAAAGAATAGTGATGATCTGCTCAAGACTGAACTGAAGTGATCATGGTAACCTAATGTTTTTGCATGAAAGCATACTGTAAATAAATCATTTCGAGTTTACATTACGGTTGAAAACTTGAACAAAAATGTGCATTACTTTCAATGTACAGAACACAGTCAACTATGGATGAAAGAGGTGTAGGTTTTCTTTTATCCAGGCGAAGGCGTAAAAAAACTTTGTTTTTAGTGTTTTTTCATTATAATTTTTCTTCGGAAAAAAAAAACAAAAAAATTTCAATGTGACAATATACTCTGACATGAAGGTTACCCTCTATCAAATTACCAAGAAAATACCTTAGCTTGTTTTAGACATAATACAAACTTAAAATTTTGTTTTTTTTACCCCATTTGACTATAGCTCAGTTCTTTTTAAATTGCTATACTACAGACCCGGTTTGGTCACTGTGACTAGAAAGATGTTGTGGTAGTTAACGTTTTTCTTTTTTTTACACCTTCGCCTGGATTCTTCTGCAACATTGGTTATCAACCATGTTGAAGGGAGCCAAATCCAGATCCACAATTTTATTAGAGAACCGCATTAAAAATTTTTTACCACAAGTCAGTTGACACATTTTGTTCTATTGCACTAATGAAGTCTGTTACACGAAATATTAGAGGTGTTACTGAAAGACTGCACAAAGGATGCTTGGGAGCTGCATGTGGCTCTTAGAACAGTGCATGAGAACCATTGTTCAACAAATAACACCAGGCTTGCCACCTATGATGTCACAGCCTTAGCAAATATTAAACTGAAGAAACATCAAAGGCTTGCAGATCCATCGTTGCAGTCTGGTGTCATAACTCGTAACAATCGTGTTTAGTATGCTATAAAGAGCACTGTTTTAGGTTAAGTCTATTTGGCAAAACCATTAGTATCTAGGAATGGACCTGGTGCTACCACTGAAATGGCCATAGCTCCAATTCCATCTGATTTTTTATTTAAGCTCCAGCTCCGGGCAAAATGCCCAGCTCTGGCATTCTGGCTCCAGAGCCCTGCCTGAAACCCCATTAAGTCATCCACAGTATCACAAGACTCTGGTTTTAGCCTAGTTTCCAATAAAAACATGAGCAAAATACTACCATCTAGCAGTTTAGGCTGAGGGCCAGATGAAGTGGGCCAAAAAGGGAAAAAACTACTCCACTTATGATTTCACTCACAAAAAATCTGAAACCCCACATTCTTTTCATTGCAGACTCAAAGACTTGCTGAGTCTTTTGAGGATTTGAACAGCCCTCTAGCGCTGCAGAGTTATTCCCATGCAAAGACAAATGCAAACTGCTGTTTTTTAGGCTGAGACAGCCCAGCAGCTGAGGTGTTAGTGAATATATACTTTGTTTTTTAAAGAATAAAAAATAAGTGTTGTGTTTGTTTTATCCACTTTGTCAAAGAATGTTTGAAGTACTAACACAACACTAATAGTGCTTGCCTACTTACCAATTTTAAATAACAAGCAGCTCTGTTCTTATAGAATATCAACTTTTCTTCGTCATTCTCAGCAACATTAAGGGCATCAGTGTAGCATTTTATTGCCTCTTCAAATTCTCCAACTGCAAAATGTTTGTTTCCTTTTTCTTTCAGTTGAGCACAAGTGGACAAAACAAAATCATTCATTTTTACACTACTCCAACGCCTTTATGTCAAACCTATGCAAAATATCAGCAATTAACACACAATGACATAAGCATATATATAATGCTTATTTACTTAAAATCTTGGTGCCATTGACAGTTAAGACACACTTCCATCAAATATTATATCACCCACAAAAATCACGATCTTAGTTGCAAATAACACAGCAAAATATTGTACACACAAATTTAAGCATCAAGTTGATAAAAGCATGCTTTTCACTTGCAACAAATCTTTAGGCCAATGTTTATGTTAAGTTTTTAGTAAACTCCATGTGGAAGTATGTTGGATTGCTAGTCATGATCATGCGTAATTTTCTCAAGGCGGTCTTCATGTTCTTTAATCCTTTGTTGAAGCCTCTTGATGTCACGCTTGTGTTCTTCGATTTCTTCAGTGTGATGCTTTTTGAGAGCTTTCCATTGTTCTCTTTCTATTTGACGAATGTATTGACTTTCATCAGCTGCTGCTTTCTTCGCAAGCTTTCCACCTTCATCTTTAATTTCACCGCTCATTGCTCTAACCGCAAGTGATAGACCCCTTTGCCTTTCAGCTGTTAAAAGAGGCAGTCTAACAAAACGTAGCATATTTCTAGTTTTTTGGCAGGTTACTCAACAGATCTCTGCAACAGAGGGCAACATCACACTTTTAGCAATTCTAAAATAATTAATCAATCAGTTTTTGTCAATGAATTTGCAAACCACATCATTAAACAAAAACACAGAAACAAAACAAAGAAATTGTACAGCTAAAAATGTCTGACTAGCACCTGAAACTAAGAAACTCCAGAGCATAAAACATAACGAATTTGTAGCNATCAAACAATGATAAAGCTGCACTATTATTAACTTACATAACATTTTTATTTGTCTACCCTAACGCCTGCTTGTAATGTTTCTTTGTGAAATATAGAAGCCTAATTTAAGCAGAAAGTAGTGGTCAAGCACAGTCTGTTCTGTGATAAATTCTACAATATTTGTAAGTCTATAGAATACCACTAAATTGGTACGTTGTCAAAATCATTTAAAAAATTAAACATAGTTAAACAAGAAAGTTTGTGAAGTTTTATTAGAAATCAAAGGAAAACCATACTAATTTAAATTTTAAATAAAATCATGCTAGTTGATTTAAAAGCATCTGTTTTTTATATTGGTTAAGAATGAAAATAGTTTTCCAAATAAGTGAATTTGATCTTAAAATTTAATGCATTTTGCCACCTGTGACAGCTGGCTGCCTTATTCAGGCAAAGCAAAAGAACTTTCTTTGTAGTTTCTCAAATTATTTTTAAAGCAGAAATATTTTAAATGATACATAGAAATTATTCATCTAGAGATCGCATGCAAAATGGTTAGGCTAGCAAATAAATTTCTTTCAACACAATACTGTTCATTAATGCATCAAAACCAGCAGATCCTTAACTACTAATTTAAAATATTTTCATTTGTATATATACTCCAAACAGTTAGGTGTTTTTTTTAGTTCCAAAACATGACGAAACTGACTTCTGTCCGAGTCAAAACAAAGAACTTAACACATTCCCTGCCAGTGCATGAGATATCTCTACTTTGAACTTCAGGCATTAGCCGGTATTTTTGTGCCACTTTGCAACTCCAGAACTAGCCAGTTGATTGTGCTAGAGAGCTGTTCAAACCCTCAAAAGATGTGGCCGGTCTTCTAGTTTGCAATGAAAAAAAATTAAGATTTTGGGTTTCGGATTTTTTTGTGGGTGACGTCATAACTTATGACTCATAAGTAGGATAGGCTTTCGGTAATTTTGGCTCAGGTTACCTGGCTTTGGGCTCCAACCTCTAGATGGAATTTTTTGACTTAAGCTGTTATTGGAAACTAGGCTAGAATCCTAGTCTTTTGACACTTTGATTGGCTTTCTAGCATTTCAGGTTCAAAAGTTTGAACAGATCTCTAGCACAATCGACTGGTGAGCAAAATTCACCCGACTCCAAAGGTATTAACAACTTTGGGTACTGGCCCACGTATATATATATGTGGGAGAAATTATGCACAGGTTACCAGGCCACGTATATAAACGTTCTGAACGAAAATCCTGGTTTTGTGGCCCTGGGAGCCAAAACAATGTGCCATTTTTGTGGCTCAAGTGCTTTTGGAAACTACGCTATCATCTGAGTCTTTGGATCTCCTGATCAGCTTTCTAGCTTATCTGAAGCCAAAATTATGGCTCACAAACCAAAAATTGGATGTCAATTCAAATCCCACAAAAGGTGACCTTGGTTATTTTGGCTAAAAGCCAAACTCACCAGCTGATTCAGCTATTCAAACCCTCTAAAGACTTGGAAAAGCCTTGTACTTTACAATAAATTTTTTTTTAGTTTTGGGCTTGGGATTTTTAGTTGATGACTTCAGGATGGAGATAGGTTGTTTTTTGGATGATGTCATCGGTTGATCCAATGAGCTGATTTTTTTGCTCAAAACTTCTTTGGATTTTGGGCTCCAAAATGAGCCTTTGGCGTCCTTGATCGACTTTCTAGCATTTCTGGATCCAAAGTTATGGCCAAAAAATTCCAAATATTTCAGGAATGCTATAGGACATCAGTAGGGATTTCCCTAATTAATTTGTAGCATTTTGGCCATAATTTTANAACCAGAAATGCTAGAAAGTCCATCAATCATCACTCTAAAGACTCGTATTACAGCCTAGTTTAATAAAAAACTCGACTCAAAAAAATGGCTTTTGGCGTTGGTGTCCAAGGCCCGATGATGTCATCTGAATGTAAACAAAATATGCATAAACATGGTCCCATCATGCAAACATCAATAAAAAAAACAACATTCAAATCTAAAAATTTTTTTTTCATTGCAAACTACAAGACTTTCCCTATCTTTAAAGGGTTTGAACAACTCTCTAGCTCAATCGGCTGGTGAGTTATGGCCTGGGTTGGAATACACCCCAAATTAGCATTTCCAGGGTAGAATTTTTACCAATTTTTGTTTTTTCAGCCATAATTTTAGCTCCAGATATGCTAGGAAGGCAATCAATAGCTCTAAAGACTTGGATGACAGCTTAGATTCCAACAAGAATGAGTCAAAAAAATGACATGTTGGGTTGGCACCCAGGGCCAGGTAAACTTGGCCACAAGGGTGAAAGCATGTCCCCATTATGACATCACCCAACGAAAACCCCACACCCAAAATGAAAAATTTTCTTTTCCATTTCAATTAGAAGACTTGATGAATCCGTAGAGGGTTTGAAAAGCTCCCTAGCTTACTCAGCTGCTGAGTAATAGTATTGCAAAGCTGTCAAAACAGTGGCTCCTGCGGGCCTTATAGGTAAAACACCTGGTTCCTGTGGATATCGCCGTAGGGAATCCACCCCCTACCCAATGTGTGAAGCATGCTTTTTTCTACATCAAAAGCATGTTTATATTTATGTTTGAAACTGAAATTGTCAACAAATTATATATATCAGGCGCTACATCACTTTATTTTCAGGTGATAGATTAGCCACTGCCGTCAACACCTTCTACACTTCTGTACATTACAGTTCTTTGAAGTGCAATAGGTGAGATTACTGTATTTTTGGACCATGAGGCGCACCGGATTATCAGGTGCAGTATCAACACTTGAATGCCAGCTGTTCTTTTTCATGCATAAGATGCACTAGATTATTAAGTGCATTAAATGAAGCAAGGCACAGATAACATACGAGGGAGTTTTAATCTGTCATACATGCCTAATCCGCTAGACACAAACAGAATAAAAGTTGTGCATGTGTTTGATTTGGTGTGCACCAATGTTGTCAGAAGCCTTGAAGTAATATAATCTGCATTTCAACATTAAGGCATGTGGTAGCTACTCTCGGAACCACATACGCTGCTCATTGCAATTGTTGTTGGTTTATTACCTAACACACAATAGTCTGTTTACAAAAAAATCAGAACTAGCAATTAAATTAAAAGCACCGTTTACTCCATAAAATTGGTTCTAGATCAGAAAACACAGCCAGATCCAAACATTATTAGGGGCACTTTCAATTTTTGAAAAAATTAAAGGATTTTAATTGTGCCTTGTGGTCTGAAAAATATGACAGCATGATACGAATCAATTCTACAAATGAAATCAACAATTCTATGCAAATATCTGGTTGTGCGGTTAAATGTTATACAATTAACTGGACTATATTGTTCACGTATAAATTGTTTTGTGTTATTTTCATGTATGAATTTTTTTGTAAAATGACTAATCCAAAAACTCTCACCCATGACTAGGGATGTATATAATGGAATATTGAATCCTATTCAAATCCTTTAGTATTCGAATAAAAAAAATCAGAGTTTTGTCGAAAATTTAGATTCAAAATAAATTTGGATTCAATAAATGTGAAAAATTGCAAAATCAGCAAAACAAACAGTTTCAATAATCTTTGCAGTCGGCATAAACTGAGGTGGTACTCTCTGCTCCTGATTAAGAGAAAGAAAAAAACACTCAACCAGGTCACAGCACTGCATAGTGACGTAACGAGCAGGTTATGTGATCAACTATGCAATCTGGAATATTGCAGAACCTTTAAAATATTCCATCATAATGCACATATCTATGAATGACTCAACTGCCTATATTTTACCCGACAAGTCCTGTGCTATATTTTACCAGACCAACATCTTGCCAGTGCGTATTTTTTGAATGAGACTTCAAGGATATGTTAATCAGTGAGTTTAAATGTGTAGTTATTCAAACTTCTTGTCTGATATTCTGAAAGGCCAATGAAGCTTTTGTTTGGGGATTTGAGTGAATGCAGAATGTGTGAAGAAAATTGCCCCAAAGTTGACAAGGTTGTAGAGTGCGACAGAGGATGCAAAGAATGGTACCGCTGCATGATTGTTAAAATAATGGAAGAACAATGAGATGTACTGTGGTAGCTATAGCAGCGATAACTCACTGCAAACGCTATGCCAATGCTGTCAAGATAAGGCCAATAGAATGAAAGAAATGCCCACAGTATGGGTCAAGACGAAAGACACCACATCAGTCAGAACAAGATTGTTAACACTTTAAGAGCCAGTGTACGATATATTCGTACTTTGATTTCGGCCTAAAACAGCAGTTTTCGGTTGCCTTACCAACACCCTAGCTCCTCCGTCGATTGCGCTAGAAAGCTGTTCAAGGGCTCAACCGGATCAGCCAGTCTAGTAGATGACACTCGAAAAAAAATTTTTTGGTTGGGGGTGCGGATTTTTTGTGACTGACGTCATAAGTGAAGTAGTTTTAGGGTCATTTTGGC
>JGI24021J15306_10001656_pt1 | contig 22395 bp, 19 predicted proteins | sample Ectturendosymbi1_FD_15306 | JGI IMG/M metagenome (IMG submission 15306) | reverse complement strand
ATGCGGACCGGCTCGGCGTGGATCTTCAGAGATGACACGCAACCGACGAGAGGGTGAAAGAAGGACTTGTAAAGACCAGCACCGCGGGGCTGGTAATCCACTCCGCCTGGGAAAAAGCAAAGCACGGGTCTTGCGAGATGAAAGCTGCTAATATCTACCACCGCAGCATCTCAGTATCTTTAAGCACGTCTTGTTAAATCGCTTCGCAAATGACCCAAACAAACTTGTAGCATTCTAAAATAAACGCAAACATCTCTAACTAGACAATGTTCAACTTGTTTTCTTGCGTTGGCGAAAAAGCAGATTAAAAACTACACTCATGCGGTAAAAGGTTTTAAAATTGTACTAACGCGTGGTGGAGCGCCTTAAACTCGTCAAAATCTGAATAATTTCTTTTCTCAAGGATCACTGAGCAACAAAGCTCAATCGTGCCACTGTCTACATGTGCTTTCACAGTGAACGCTGGCAATCATGCGCAAGTGCAATATAAGCAACTGCAGATATATTACAACAACACAATAAAAATGACTCGATCGTTTTCAATCTGACAGGAGACTATTTAAGAAACAGACCCGCCTCATTTATACTGCTGGAAAATTCCAGGAAAAACAATCTATCAGAACAACGTTACGAAAAGCAAATTCCTGTTATGCATGTTGGAAGGCCATATCTCGTTCTCATTTCGTACCGAGCCAGAGCACTCCATCCGTATTCAGGTTACGGGTTGGTCCAGGCGATGTTACTGTCTGCGGCATTCCATTGTTGACTTGCAGCGTTGCTTTGTTGTACTTTCTGTTAAACAACGCAGTAGGATTCAGTTCCGCTTTCTGAACACAGCACCAAGCACATGCGCAGATATGCGACGTCACTAACGAGTTTTTCGAAGTAATTAGGAACAACTTCAACTTTGTTGAACGATTTACTCGCTTTTACTGTATACACACCGGCTATACGGTGCAGTAGATTGTGCACGTGCCGCTAAAGCTGAAGTCATGCTGCCATACCGAAGACTTGAAAAACCGTACTTTCGGCCTTTCTGGTTTCGTGCTCGGCGTTAACTGGTGGTCGTGTGGCCCATGACGCAAGCATTTCAAGCAAGTGGAGATGGCCGCCCGCAGACAGCTCGTTACAATCAGCGGGAATATAATTTGATACAATGAAATTTTCTTTCTGTGTATGCCATAACGAAATTCTTCTACTTTGCCATACACACTACTGTAAAACAAGAAATAAGAATTAATTGACAGCAAAAGAAAAAATTGGTTGTGACTCAAGCGCATTACTCGGGATTCGAATTTCAGAGTTGTGACTCGTACTCATGAGATTTCTTATGCGAAATTGTTGAAGTATTTCTGAAGTGGCGATGCAAGCAAGTGTTATTGGCAAGTTCAGTCCAGCTTCATTATACTCGTTTGTAATCTCTTTGGATTGCTATAAGTGGTTAGTGGCGCCATCTCTGCTTGCGCCGGCGTTACGCGGCTACTTCTGTACTGCATTTCTATCAACAATGACATTTTCCGCATGGGAAGACAGGCTTAATGGTCTGCGGTATTGAGTGGCGAAGTCAGGCTTTTGTTGAGTCATCTATGCAAGAGGGCAGCTTGGCACAAAGATGTAGATTTTTGACACATTGCTTTGTCCATGAAACCTGTATCAATGTGTTAGAACGATACATTTTCGACAAACACTGAATATCCTGAAACCTTGCTTGAACAAGTAACACCTATTCAAGACTCACAAGCGCAAAAATATTTGAATGAAGCAGCTTTAAAAACGTTGCTGCATTAAATAGTTGAAAACATACTTAAGCTTTTGCGAAAATATCCCCTCGAACGAACCCAACCCACTGTTTGTATGTATGACGTAATCGCGACCTATTCGTGCCATCAATTCACACAGACATTGATTGATTATTTTTCAAAAGTAGGAAATTTTGAGACGAACGGTTGGTTCTGCAATAACGTGGGAAGGGCAAACGCTGAAATAAGACTTGCTTGTATTGCTACATTAGGGACAATTTGTCCAACGCAGCTAGCAATCGCTATGCTTATGTTATGTTCAATCCCAGGGCCGCAATTCCTTCACACGTGTAACTCTCAGGGTGACCGAGCATTTTCAAGCTATGTTCACAGATTGCTGTGGTCTTTGCAGTTTCTCATTCAAGTTTTGTTGTTCAAATAATCAACGGACAGTTTCTGTCCAGACAGCAACTTCCGGGTCATTTGCGAAACAAAACCAGAACCAAACTGCTGGTCTTACCTTTCCACTTTAATTACAGCCATGGTGCCGTCGTTGATTCGGTCTTCGGATACCAAGTGAGCAGCCCCAGAACCCAGATTAAACCGCAGGTGCACTCGACCGTCACTAATCGCTACAGCGAGATAATCGTTGTTGCCTACAGCCTTGCCAGCCATGAGTAGCAAGCCGTGACCCGCTGTAGTCCGAAGCACCAGTTCGTAAACGTTGTGGCTCAAGGCACGGCTTCTGAAATGCACCCAACAGAAAAATTTCAAGCTGTCATAATTTATCATAACGATAATTTCGTTCAATTGATGCGAACACTAATGCGATTTCGCAACAGAAACGTTGACGCGGCAAACGGTTTCCGATAAGCCTGACCGCAGCGATTATATTCCAACAGCTACAACGATCTTTACAAAGTTGCGTCATAGGTAACTCTGACCGGGGAGTTCACTGAAGCACGTCACTACGAGATGTTAGTTACAAAATCAAGTGAGGAGACTGAATACATAGTTAGTTGCGATCCTTCACAGGATTTCTGCAGACAGGATTAAAATATCAACGTTCCTTTGGTTAAAACGAAACCTCGCGCGGTATGCGTCGATTAGACAAAAAGCATGTCTCTCGCGGATGCCACAGTGCAACGCGATCATGCAAACGACGTATGGATTACACGTGAGGAGCGGCATGGGGATGATACGATACAAAGTTAATTACACCAATATAAGCTTGTGGTCAGCGGACGAGTATCGCGCAGACATTTTGCTGCAAGTCCACAATATACTCCCACATATAGAAAACCTAACAGTCTAACAGAATGGTAAGATCAAGAAAAAGTTTTTCGTGACAACCGTGTGTCACTAACGCACGCGTTTTACGCTTGGTCATATAGGTTAATTACACGCACATACAAACCGATATTATAGTCTGCTAAATTACTATTTACTCTAAACTGACTTATTCTCATGTTCTCTTGCAGCTATATCTCCACTAGTTATACCCGTGCTACCGACAAGGCATCGCCTAATTTTCAATTAAACCTTTGCAGTCAAAAGACAAAAAAGGCAAAAACTAAAAAACGACTTACAACAATATGTAGCTTTGATTAGTCCCGTACAACTTTTCGAATACATTAAATTTAACAGGGATGTATCGAATCGGCTTTGGTCACAAAAATGAAATGTGAAAATTGTTCCTAATAAGTAGAAAAGCGTAATGATAGAAAACAAGAATAGAAAAAAAGATGCAGTTGTGACGATTGTGGTGACATGCGTGATGAAGCAGGCAAGTCATTAAAATGAATATCATTCAATTCACACCAACACAAAGAATGTCTTACGTCCTGTCGTAATTCCTGAAAAGACTTCAAAGAAAGGGAAACCTTTTCGTTATTTTCATGTGGGAAATTAAGTGCCTTTTGACGCATCACAACAATTTATTTTTCTAAATTGGTGCAACAGTTCAAAATATCCGCAAGAGAAGAAAACGATAGCAATATTAAAAACACATATAGGGTAAGAGTTCAAATCCCGAGTCAAGAAAAAAATGCACTTTCAACTCACGAAATACATACTTGGTAAGCTGGTTCATCCCAACGCTGAATCCGATGCACGCAATGTTAATAATAAAGGTTAAACAAACTCTCACAATTTCCTGTGCATCTTAAGAATATTAACATGTTTACAAAGCATTTACAACTGAACTGAAAAGGAAGTGCCCAAGGAATGTGGTCATAACTTACCGAGCCTTAATGGCGTTTCTGTACTTGGCTTTCGTTTTCCCATCAAAGTACACGGCAGTGGCTCCCTGGTCTTGAAGGATGTTTTTGTTCGTATTAGCTTTCTGTTCTGTTAAACAAATACTTCAAGAATTACGCGTTAGGAAACCTAGAATGATCTCTGTGACGCATTTTACAACACAAAGCCCAACAACAATCGCTGACGCCACTTTCAAATGTTTCTAAAGAACAAACGAAACTAAAGCCGATGAATCATTACATTCGGGGTGAAGCAGCGCAGCGTAAAGCGAAGAAATGTAGAATTGCACCAAGGCCTCCTTGTTGGGACAATTAGACATTCCAGGATTACTCACTTGCGTCGCAATGCTTTCCCGCGTAGCCGGCCGTGCACTGGCAAGTGTAGGACTCGGCCTGTGGAAAACATGTGGCTCCGTTCTGGCACGGGTTGTGGAAGCAAGCGTGTCCATTGAAAGCGCGCACATTGTGATGTCGCTTGCTGCTGTCCAATGTCAGGGGCATTCGCAGACCGTTCACCTCGAACTGAAACGAGTGAAATCAGAAAATGAGTTATAACTGTGACAATGTAACATGCCTGACAGACACCTGTGGAAACAGCGGAAATTCATGTCAACAAGAGCTTCTCAAGTATCCGGGAAGACATCACGCCATCACCAAGCCACAACTTTTCTGCTGAAGAGACGAGATACTCCGTTGACAACACACGCATCAACGTTACTGGAGCATACATTACCAAGGGAAGACATCTTAAAGAGGAAACAGACAACATATGTCGAATTTCTGCTATGTTCTTATCAAGAACCTGCGCTTCTTCGTAGTAATGTAGTGGCTAGACCAGGGGCGCACAACCTGCGGTAGTACACGGCCTTCAACTGGCATTCATGCGGCCGTGCACTTGTAATTTAAAACATAAGTTATGGGGGCCGGGCAATGATACAAACTTTACTGTATGCGGATACTTAGCGGAAAGACGGCCAAACACACGTGTGGAAGCAGGGTAGGCTCAGTATGTGGGAAGCAGAAGCAATGCAAAAAAACAAAAAATATCTAGAACTCATTGATGGCCGTAAATTCATCACAATAAACGTAATGCGGCCGGCAAAAGCGAAACGTTTGTGCACCCCAAGGCTACACAGACGCTCGATATGGTTGCAAAGTCAGATACCGGAGAGTCGCAATCAATTTGACTTCATGACCGAAACGCCGCGTTGACATATTCATTGCGATGCCATGTCAATATAACTTGGAGGAACTAAGATTATTCAGCTGAGTCGATACAAACCGAACCGCACCAAATACCTGGCAAATTTTTAGCAACTAAACCACCATTCTTCTCCATGAAACGAAGCGCAACAGACTAAAAGAAAAAATCACCATTTGCAAAGCGCCCGCCAGTCCTACAGTGATTCCTGACGAGGGAGGCATATTGGAATAATCAGGCACTCCTCCCAAATACAGCGGCTGATTCAAGTTCAGCTGAGAGTGGTTTTTCTGCAGAAAAAACAAACATACAAAAAAGTGAACAGCAATGTAAACGAAATCTTAAGGAGCTAACGAAATCGTCATAAGCAGCTCTTACCCGGTGTTTCCAATACCATAAACGCTTGCGTAAAAATAAATAACATACTAGTGAATGGCGTGTAAGTACATAAAATACTAGTGATTGGCGTGAAAGGAAATAACATACTAGTGAATGGCGTGTTTGTACATAAAATACTAGTGATTGGCGTGAAAGGAAATAACATACTAGTGAATGGCGTGTTTGTACATAAAATACTAGTGAATGGCGTGAAAGTAAATAACATACTAGTGAATGGCGTGTTTGTACATAAAATACTAGTGATTGGCGTGAAAGTAAATAACATACTAGTGAATGGCATGTTTGTACATAAAATACTAGTGATTGGCGTGAAAGTAAATAACATATTAGTGCATGGAGTGAAAGTACATGAAATACTGGTGATTGGCGTGGAAGTAATGAAATACTAGCAAATGGCGTTAAACTAAATAACATACTAGTTATTAGCGTGAAAGTAAATGAAATACTAGCAAATGGAGCGAAAGTAAATAACATACTAGTGAATGGAGTAAAAGTAAATACATACAAGTGAATGGCGTGGTAGTACATAAAATACTAGTGATTGGCGTGAAAGTTAATGAAATACTAGTGAATGGCGTGAAAGTGAATAACATACCAGTGAACGGAGTGAAAGTACATAAAATACTAGTGATTGATGTGAAAGTAAATGAAATACTAGCGAATGGCGTGGAAGTGAATAACATACTAGTGATCGGAATGAAAGTGAATAACATACGAGTGAATGGAGTGAAAGTAAATAAACTACACGAGTGAATGGAGTGAAAGTAAATAAACTACTAGTGATTGGCGTGAAAATAAATGAAATAATAAACATACTAGTGAATGGAGTGAAAATACACAGATACTAGTGAATCGCGTGAATGCAAATAAAATAACAGCGAATGGCAACGCAAAAAATACTAGCGAATGATGCGAAACGACATAAAATACCAGTGAATGTTAATGGCGTGAAAGTAAACAAACTACAAGTGAAAAAAAATTGCTTTCAGAAGGCTGAACAAATCGCTGAAACAGCAAAACAACGTCACGGAGATTTTCCTCGAACGACATCAAACTATCCGAACATCGCATTCAGCTGCAAGCAGCATCAGAAGGGCTTTACACACGAGTTTCAGGTTCAGGTAAACTGCGAACTCTCAACCTTGTTATTCGTTGAATTATTACTTTTCACACCCCTCGCAAAATCTGTCACAATTCCTTGCGATCGTACATGGTGGAACGAAAGCTGACCACAAACATGGCGGACCAATAAAATGACCTTGCCGCACAACGCAACAACATCGAAAAACAATAAGGCAACGCCGACAAGCATCCGTGCATCAAACCTTGTCCTTGCCGGCAGCAACGGCTTTCTGAAGAAGAGCAAACTCGTGAAGCTTCAAGACAGCAGTGAATGAATGCGACGCAATCAACAGGGTACTTACCGGTGACTGGCCATGAACGACCTCCCCACTGTCAACGGTCAATTCGCCGTGTCGCATGCTGCGCGACACACGAACAGCGTGCCACTGATTCAACGAAATCGCCGACGGGCTCCTGGAACACAAGCGCGCGATGAAGAAACCCTGTGCCTTCCACACGATCACCTGCGCTGCGTTAATCACCATGGAGCAGTAAGTGAAGACGCCGGGAAATGGTTAAGTTTGTTTCCAGGAACTATGGACGTGTTTTTGAAACTTTTAACTCCGCAACCACCCACGACGCGGCAGCAGCCGCGGTGGAATCGCTCAAGCGTGTCCTGGCTGCACTTCACTTCGACGCGTCGTGAAAAATACATGCGGTATCGATTTCCTGCCAGACACTGCTCTTTGGCATTTCCCCCTAGTTACAATGCGCAAATACAAGCGCTACTCTGCGCGTTTTTTCTTTATTGCCACGAAGTCTTGGTCAAACACGGCTTATTGCAAAAAAACAAACGATGTTCCAAAAAGACATGTACCTGATCTTCGCCGGTCCTTGACCGAGGTCGTACATAAACTCGAGGTGAGCGTCCTTCAAGTTCAAGGACACATAATCGTGACTGCTGCGACCCGCTGACTTCCGTTGCCCGTTGTAAAATATCAAACCTGCAAGCACATGACCCACGCATTCGGCACAACGTGAAGAACAGCGGGAGATTTCGCAGCAGCTGAGGCCGCACTTCAACCAAGGCCTAGAAATCGTTATCTAGGAGGCCTTGCCTTAACACTGTGCGCATTTCACCGAACAGGCAGCCATTCCTGCAATACTCACCATCAGGAAGACTCGCGTAGAAGAGTATTTCGACGGTCATTTCCGATTCGACGTTGCTGGCGTTCAGCGACTCCACCTGCATGTACGAGTCTTGGGCGAAGGCGGGCATGAAATTCGGTGCCGATCCATCGAACTCGTCCCCTGAGAGAGAACAACTTTTTAAAGTTTTGCGATCAATCCAAGCTTCATTGCACCCCCGGCATGTCGCAGCGAGCGGCAACTACGAACTTTTCTCCCCGAAATAGTTCCGATAAACTTTAAAATTCAAAAAGGGTACAATTTTTACAGCGAGTGCAATCTCTGCTTGCTCGTCTCAGTTATGTCTCGCTGAATGCACTTGCAATATCCCGAGGATATCTGAAACAAATCACACGCGCACATAAGCATCGGGCTTTGAATCCTGCAAATGGTTTGGCGCTTATAACGTGTATCGAGACATAATCGCCGATCGGCAGCTTGGCCCCCCGCACTGATGACATACCGTCTTCGCACAAGGACCCTGACCGTCCAGCAGGACACTGGCACGTGTATCCGTCGTCGCCAGTGTTCGCAACGCACTGTGACGAGGAGTGGCAGAGATTGACAAGGCAAGGATCGATCCTCGGCTTCGTCGCTTCCCGCTCGCATCGTGACCCTTGCAGAAGAAAAGTTGGTCTTGTTTCAGTGATCGGAATAAGAAAAACGAACGTTTTCTCTTCTTTTAGCAATAAAAGCTTGAACAAAAACAATGCCTTCTCACCTATAACGATTTCTATCCAGACTTAAGCGAGTAGTGCGAGCAACGTGACGCACTCTTCTCTTTGAAAAAAAAAACAGCACACGCAACTCTGATACATTACATTTACTGCAAGGACAAAAGAGAAGCTGGAAATATCTGGAACGCTTTGCAAGCGCAGGTCAATTATATTGCAGATGGTCACCTTCATAACGATTAGTGCACTGGCACTTGTTTGTGAAGACATCTGCTTGTTTCGTGATGAAGCAGTTCGCTGAGTTTTTACAAGGGTTGGGGAAGCATGGCGACGCGCGGCAGTCCGCGATCCTGGCAATTCAAGAAATCACATGGATTGTCTCTTTCAAGCAAGTGAACTTTGAGCGGGACATCTTTCTTTAACACAGCAAGGTATAAAAAGCAGCACACAAACGCACAGCGAGAGACAGATCAGATCAGATTACAAATCAGAGCTCGATACTAATCGATTCATTTTTTTCGGGAGCCATGCGTATGTTTGCATCAGACCGGCCCACCTGTGCCACTCGAGGCAATTTCCAGACGTTGAATTCAGAGACAAAACCTCGCCATCGATGGCAAGGTGCCGAATGCATCCCGTCAAGCCTTTGCTGACTCCAGTCTCCTCCTGGACCCTGCAATGAGAAAAGTGGGGTTATAGTTTCACAATAGAACTACTGACGGGCAACTTTCAATTCGAAGCTGCATTAAGTTGCACTCAGCAGCGTGACAGAAAAAACACACGCTGTTGAAAACAAGAGAATCGGCCGCGTGATAGTCGAATTGTCCTCAACCGCCCCGAAGACGCACAGACAAAAATCAGTGGCAACAACCTCGTCGAACCTACTCACCTGTCCTGCATCGTGTTGCGGAATCCACCAACATAAACGAGAGAATCGAGGTTGAGGCCCGTGCTTTCTCCGGGCGAAGTTCCTTGCACTGGACTTTCGTCATCGACCTGAAACGAGGCCATTTCTGCCCGTGTCAGTGTTTCACATAAAAACCAGTTTGAAAATCAACGCAAAATGATGTGAATGGACGGCAGCCGAACAACTAGGTGCACAAAACAACAGAAACTCCGCCCTTGTTGAGATCTAAGATTCAAGAGCTTAAAATCCGACCAGCTCAAGTGTTCGGTGCAACTATGGCGCCTTTCTGCTGAAATTAAGTTAACGTGTGATTGCTTTTTCAAGCGAATCAAAAATCATGGCACCTGCAGCATCCCGTCCTTTCTATTGCGCCTGGCGATGATCGTATGCCATCGACTGTCATCAATCGGTCGCCTGCTTCTCAGAACCACTTTTCCAGAACCGACGTTGAAGCTGCAGCACATTGAATCAACTTCAACATTAAAGCGTGTAAAGGTCATTCGTAAACAGCGCCTACCCAGGACGGCAGTCTGTTTATTATTATGTAAGCACGGTGAAGATCCTCGTTGCGCGACAAGTCCCGCGCCTCACCTGAACTCCAAGTAGCCCAGGTTGATTGCGAGAGAAAGGAAGTCATTTCGTGATTCGAGGTACGCGTAAAGCAGCAAGCCTTCAGGGTCAAAGCTCCTGAGGCTCATATTGATGGTCGTTGTGCTGAAGCTTTCAACTCGGGGATACTCCGCGTAAGAAGCGCCACCGAACTGCGGTACGGTCCACTTCTCGGCTGCGCATGTCGAAAGTGTAAGAAAATTTTTATACAATATCAAAACGATTACGTACGAAACGTGCCATTTTCAGGAAGCTAACAATTTCTATACAGCGGTGTACGGGATTTAGCTAATGTTACGTAAATCGGTATTTGTGTCACATGGTTAAATTTAAATGGAAAAAACTTTCAATGAAACAGCCAGTCGCGATGAACATTTCAATGGTTTTGCTTCAGGAAAACACTGACAGCAAAAACAGAAGATAATTTAAAGTCCAAAGCTTGCTGTTAGCTTTCGAGGAATCAACCGACTGGGCACCGCTTTCTTCTTTTTGCGATGATTCAAATTTGCACATATCTTTAGGAACTAGTCTCCACTAAAGGCGACAAAAAAACGAATCAATCGAGCATTTTCTTGCGAAGATGTACTTGTTTGTCGCTTCAGAAGAGACTAGTTGCGTGAAAACAGAAGATGCGTAAAATATTTGTTGCTCAACGCTACCAACAGAATCAACTCCTGACCATCGGACTGCTTCTACCACCACTGACAAAACGCGCTCCGCAACATTGTGAAATCAATCAGATTGATCAGCAAGTAGATCGCTAAGTTTTTTTACTAAATGACGTTTTTGACATTAAACAAGGGAAAGCACTCACTCATTCACTAAATGTTTTTAAGTCTACACCAGCTACATATATGAATAATAAATTACACTATGTATGTCAAAGTTTCCTAAGCAAGTGGATTTAAAATACAGTGGTGTGACGTACTTTCAGAGTAATCGTCCGGTGAAGCAGTTGGTTTGTAATCGACACCTGCAAAAAAGGAAAACATCAGTCATTTTGAGTCCTAATGTGGCGTAGCAACCAGTGTAAGAGAAACCAATTACACGATGTAGAACTCTTGCACACTAGGAAATAAAGAATTTTCTATTTTTCCTTCAAAAAACGCTGTTCTTTCTTCTTCTGCACAGAACGTACAAAATGTTTCAGTTTACGAAATTGTTACAGGTTACGAACATTTCTACACATGACTTTAATCAGTATGAGGTACTCCACTTTTTTTCTCAAAATTCCCATTTCCTGACTGAAAACCTTCGGAATTACACAAAGTTTAGGCAAAACCGAGAGAAGTGAAGACGGAAGAAGTGGATTAACAATCGAAGCGTCACAAACCTAATGGTTGAAAGTGTGTGCATCTCCCGGTAAGTAGAATTAACCCGAATGTTTGTGCAGAAGCATATAAATGTTTTAACTGAGCACTGCTGTGACGAGCTTGAGTCAGAACAAAGGTACGCAAAGAAATCGAACGGCACAGAGGTACAACAGAGAAGAATGAATACTTTTCCGTACTTGCATATACGCAAAGGCTTTCACTGGAAGAGTCAGTCGTTAAAAACACTCCTCGTGAAAAGCACAAGGCGACTGAATGTCGAGTATTCTGTGATGCAGAGCACAAGACTGATACTTTTACTAGCAACAGCGTGCTCGATAACAAACGAATAAGATGTGCACGGTGACTACTTTCTATGACGACATGTTTGTGTGTATTAAGTCCGTGCTCACCTACAAAAGGTCATACGCATCGTAGACAAGAACACGGACGACATACGTGGTAGCAATCAGATCACAAACTGTTAATTTAAACAAGTGCGCCATCCACATGCATAGCAACCGACGCGCACAACGAACAACACAGTTTCAGGGGCAAAAATAGCAACTTTACCGCACAGCAGTATAGCGCTCACCAACACACACAAACAAAACCATGTCGCTGACCACACAAAGGTGGACTTGTTCCACATTCCGCACTTGCATATGTACACATAGTCCGCGACGAAAGCACACATCACGCAGGATCAGCCGAACATCAGGTCACAAAAGCAGCCACCGCGAACCAGCTACGCTTGGCAAGGTACTCACGCGTTTGCTTGTACTTGGGCATGTTTGACAAGTCGGTAGAGAAGGCCGTGGTGGTGGAGGCGTCCAGCGAAGGAGAAAAATACGGAGAATCTTGCACGAATGCACTCTGCTGGCCTGGTACAACCAATCGGCGCGTGACAAGTAATGTACTGTCACACACAGCACATGAGAGAGAGCCAACGATTTAATTGCCATTGGCGGCCATATCATGGCGATATAACAAGTGGCAAACCTTCGTCATTGTGTTCAGCGACTGCTTTGCCGCCTCACCTTACTCGTGCAACAGTTCGAAGCGCAACATAAATGAGTGCCAGCCCCATTCCTGTGGAGCCACACGCTTTATCCTTATTACGTATAACGACAAACTAAGCTGCATCTTGCGTTCTTCCCACAAGCGAGTCTGACACCGCTTCACCCTGCACAACTTTCCGAAAACTGTAACCAATCCCGAGCCTGGCTTAACAGCTACGTCACCGATGAGGAAAACCGAAAGTGGAAAGAAAGCGGTGAATGAATCACGTAAGCAGAACAGATCCTGCGCACCAGCGAGATGGAAGTTAAGGCATGCGCTTTCCACGGCTGATCGCTATCTGTCCGGATCTGTACAAGATGCTTCGGCGGGAGCAGCCACCCGATCACGCGCAATTCAGTCAAAGCCAGTTGCAAAAGATGCGCAGCACGGTCTGCCGAGAAGTGGGCGTTTCAGCGTTCTTTCACCCAAAATCTTGCTGCAAACTTTAACGGGTTATGCAGTTTGGTGGTGTGGTTGTCACGGCAACAAACAGGATCAGGGAAAACGGTCAAATTCTCTGCTTAGGGATCTGTTTCAAGCGTCAGTGCAACATAAACAACGAGATTTAATCGAACACCTGCAAAGAACTTTTTTCGTGGCAAAGGTTGTTCAAATTTTACGGCAGCGCAACATGCGAGTTAATTTTCTCCGGACCGTAAAGTTCATTTTCTATGAATCGGGAAATTATTTTATGGGGTAACCAAGGCGCTCTCAACACAAAACTGAACGTCACCAGATGTGGAATCGAAATTCTCATTCAAATGAACAAGCGTTTATTGTGGATGCCGCGCAATCTATGTGCGCTGTTGGCGATTCCCCAGCACGAGGTCAAGCGAAAGGACAGTAGAAAAGGGTAACCTAGTTTCGAGCACACTTTCAGTCAGCCACTCGTGCCGAGCAAATTCTGCTAACCTGATATGGCAATAAACACAATTAACTGCAACCGTACAACCTGTTGGCAGAAAAGGATTTGGTTTGGAAATGGTACCAATAATTTAGCGAATAACATATTGCCTAGTTTACTTATACCAATGGTTGATTAAAATCTCTCGTACACGCCATAAAAACAAGCAAAAATTAATTTCGTGGTTCACTGTCCTGGCCATCTACGGGTGAAAAGCAGCGGTTTAAAACGTATCAGCAATCCAACAGACTAAGTCGTTTGAATATACTGGCAGCAGTGAATCTACTCCAGGGGTCTCAAACACTCGGCCCGTGAGGGCTTTTTGTTCGGCCCGCGATGCTTTTTGGGAATTCTCAAATAAATACATTTACGTTATTTAGTTTATTTACCGATGTTTAAATGTGCTTGGCCAGCGAGTGAACAAGTTCCTTTCAAACGAACGTAGAGACGGCTAGAAATGGTTTGCCTATATAACTCAAACTCGCACTACTTTTCGCAGGAAATAAGATGTAAAGGCTGTTTCTAGTAAGGTTCTGGTACCGACATCGTTGCTTCAGCATCATAATGCGGCCCTCGGTTTATTTTATTAGTTCTCGTTTGGCCCTCCGAGCAATTTGAATTGGAGACCCCTGATCTACTCATTTTTTCGCAACCATAGTTAGGAGTGAAAGGTGAAAAAATGCGTGGATGACGGAAGGCTGCTCAGCCAAAGCTACGGATTGATCGGTCGTGGACACTATTGCGACTACGTTGGCGAAGCACGAAGAGTGCGCACTAGAGATTGCCACTACCGCAGTTAAACCGCTAAAAAAGTAAACTATTGCAGCACAGCTACGCGCAATAAGCCCTACACAGCGCGTGAAAGCACAAGTTAAGGGTAAGCTTGTCATCAGGCAAACGAAAATGGATTGATATCAACAGTGCGCGAGATTACTGAGCATGCGTTGATTGGTTGTCCGCATGGACGAGATCACGTGTTGCGCGTAAGGTGCAAAACAATCGCGAAACAAAAATCACGAAGAACTTGCCACGTTTTGATTCGCCCTTCCCTAGGCCATTTTTTGCCGGTTCAACGGAAGCAAAAAAAAACAACAAAAAGAAACGCCACACACGCCCACGAACAGCAGTCACGCTATAGAGCGCACACTCTCACCACCAAACTTTAACACCTCAAGTCACAAGCCGGAAAAACTCACTACGCGCGCAAGTCCAACGGCCTGTTGGAACAAAGACAGCTGAGCAGGAGCCCTGTTTTGCAAAAGCCCGCTGCATCTACAGTTACACCTGGCGAAGCTGGTACGTCAATCAACTAGACGTGCAAGCACCAGAAGCCCATGCAGCCAAGCCACATGCGACGCTCAGTGTTAAAAGTGGTTGTGGCAGCGTTTAAAAAAAATAAAAATGCACTCCAGCCAATCGCGCGTTTGCGCGAAGCATCGCCGAACATCGTAGGCAAGCACAAGCAGTTCGCCTCACAAACAGCAGCAAAAAAACGAACTCATTAATTGAGAAGAAAAATGCATTAATCTGTTGGATTAAAGCAAGGAGGTTGGTTAATTCGTCTAAAAACGTATAAACCCTTGCTCATAAACAGCCTGTTCAAAAAAGCACGAAGTTCCAGTTCAACACAACCTACTTTATTAACGCATTTTGACAAAAAAGAGCTTCACAAAATTGGCTTCGTACCAAATTGTAAAAAATGCTATGAGAGCTGCACATGAACAGGCAGTTCGTTGAAACGTACAAACACGGTCACAATAAATTCACCTACACCCAATGAAACGAGCTACAAACGTTCGTAGTACAGAGAACGTTTCGGGAGGCCTGCGGAAGATTCTCACGTGTTACAATTATTTTATACAATTGCGTTAGTGATTGGCGATTTGTCACAATTTTTTCAACCCAACGGACCTATCAGTTGGGCAAGATACTTTTGTATTTACAAAAGCGCGTGTTACAACAATTCCACTGTAACTTGCAAAACGTTTCAAGCGTGTGATCAACCACACATCATAGGTGACGAGCAAGCAAGCATCAGAATGAACTTCACATCTGCCTTATCGCAATACATGTGACCAAATAACGGGCATCGTGTACGAGCTACATGCACCGATTCATGTCTGACATTTACAGCAGAACAACGGTAGACCATTTCCAGAAAAGCGACGATAAATCGCCCAGCAGTTCACACACATCGGAAGCGCAAGTCCACGGCGTGAACTGCTACGCTTAAACGGGTTTTCGCCGTTAGACTGTAACGCGCAAAGCCTCAGCGCCACAGGTAAAAACTCTTTGATATGAAGCAGCGTGGTCCAACTTTATATTGTTGCGGGACGTCCACATCAGTTAGTTTTATTCTGTGGGCCAGTGTTGCACAAAAAGGTGATTGTTTCTAGCAAATTAAGCATAAAAACGGAAATCGCGGGCCAAATATCGGCCCGCGGCCCTGCGCCAAGCTGATCTCAAGCATGATCGCAAGGCGCATTTTCAAATGTAGCACAGACGTGCGTTTCGACAATCAAACGAGAACGACGCCTCTTGAATTACATTTCAAAAGCACAAGCGCAATTCAACATAAAAAGCAGCGATCGCTTCGAATTACAAGTATTGACCAGAAAAGCACGCGACAGACAGACGGTAACGGCTTTGAAAGCAGGGCAATGGCGCACACGAGCTCAGAGCGGTTACCGGAACGCCGTTACCGGCTCGTACCTTCGAACTTGTCGATCGTGAACGTGTTATCGCCCGCCAGTTCGGTCAGCGTGCTGGCGATCACTGACGGGTCGACACCGGGAACGATGCCAATGTCAAACTTGACGACCAGGCCGCTGCGGAACCAACCGCGACTTTCGTACGAGTTGATCCTGAACGACTTGATTTTTCCGGCGAGATTCTCGTCATGCGCCAAGTCCCAGAACTACAGACACACAAACCACGTGCGTATCACCCAACCAGGTTAACAGGCTAAAATACGCTGTCGTTATCGTTGAGGCCGCGTAATTCCGGCTGCAACCAGTTTACGTTACACATGCGATGTTTTTTTATTCTGCTTCGAGAGTGTGTTCCGGTGTTAATAATAACGTACGTTTCACCATTAATTGATGGCAGTGTGGCAGACTGTTCACTTCTAGCGCTATTTTTTTGACGTTGTTGTGCTCTTGTAATTTTCATTCATTGATGCTTTGATGTCATATTTTCAGCGCTACTTGAAGTGTTTTTTTGTGCACTAAAGACAAGAGTTACCCACCACGAGGTAACAAAAGATCAAGTTCTTTTGTAAATCATTCGCGTCGACTTGCTGCGCTAATGAAAATTTTGGGACAAAACAGATATTTTTTCAAAGTTTTTCGTAATAAATTTGGGAAACTGAAGCAGTTTTTTTGACGATTAATCGGTTAATCTATCCCAGTGGTTCTCAAAGTGGTCGATATCGACCCCCAAGGGTCAACTGGACCATCCAAGGGGTCGAATGGGGTCACTGAATGGCCAGGAGGTCAATGAATAACTGCTGGGGTCTACTAGAGCAATGAAGTCTCCAATTCAAAATTATTGTTAATCAGGCAAGGAATGCAAACGGCGTTTTTTAACAAATCAAACAAAATTAAGAGGGCTGATCAAAGCTCAGCTACAGTAGTTTAAATGTACAGTACATTCGATTCGAATAGTTTTTATTAAATCATCCATTGTGACGACATTATGAAAACTGTTTGTTTGTTACGTCACAAACAATATTGTAGTGCATGTGTCGCAGTAACTGTTGGGCTAGGCCACGGGGTCTACAGAAAATTGTATACTTTAATTGGGGGTCAACGTTCAGAAAAGTTTGAGAAACACTGATCTATCCCGGCATCCGCCTCTTCTTTATGGAGGATCACCGCACAGTTCACCACAACGTTCTTCGCAGCAACTTGCATTGTAACTGAAGATTTTCGGTGGACTTTGCCATAACAAGGTTCAAAGTCTACCACTTCTCGCTTATATGTTAGCACCTGTTACGCAGGTGTCTTTGTTCTTTCTAGTTTCCGTATGACGCCGTACATGCATCGATTTCAATAAACCTGCGCCGCAAGTCTATGTGCATATAGAAATGAAAAGGGGGGATTTTTGCGTTAAGATCGCTATTTTTCTGTGGAAACAAATGCGTGATGGCCGGGAAAGTCGACACGATCATATATCAATGGTCTGGCACAAGTCCACTTACTTCTTGAGTTATGAGAGCTTCGTATTCATTAAAGAGCTCCGTCGTGGGATCTTTCAGCTCGGAAGAGTATTGCAGCTGATCATCGCCGACTTCATAGAGCGTGGCCGATCCGTGGTATGAAACAGGAGCTAGAACGAAATTTTTTGTTCAAAAACTAGCATCGCGCAACTCCAGCTGGTGTCCGAATCCGGGGTACTGATATACTGATATACGGTGCTTTTCTGAATGAGGGCGAACGGCCTGAGCTGCCTATCGACTGAAAACCCATCACGAACGTCAACGTCAGAGTACGATGTGTGTGTATATTGACATCGGAACACTTCACAACAACAGATCACTTGCATGCGCACGGCAACGAACTCGAACGGCTTACCGATGATTTGCAACATAAACGAGAACGTCAAAAACACATCTCCTGCGAGCACGCGTGAGAAACACACAGAGAATGATGACCATCGAATGTAAGAGACACATTTCATTCTGTCATGGCTTACACACACGCACACCACGATGCAAACTGCACGAACTTCATTTGTTGTCAACGTCTCGCATCGCCGGGAACATTAAGTCGCTTCCCTGGCGATCAAGGCGACTTCTCACCACCTTAAGGCTGGGATGGCAAAATAGTTTGTCAGGTAATTCAACTCAGAGTCTGATTAATGTCATAAGAGTTCTACCACAGCTTCGCACATAACAAGAAACGTTTTTTGCACTCCGGGTGTTTTCCACTGCAGTTCAAGGACGAACGTGTGACGCACGATGTGGAATGAAGTCATCAGCGCACAACATAAAGTGCTTTGCAAGTGATAATGACTTCGAGCGAGAGCGATACATTTTGACAACATCAGGAGGCAAACGAGTAAAGCAGGTTTACGTGAGTCCTTCCGGTGACAGCAGAAAAAAGTTCTCTTGTAAGTTTCGATCTCGAAAAGCGCGACTACACAACACGATTACAGTCGCAGTAATTTTGCCGTGATTTCAGAGCAAAACAAAATTCCTCGTCTCAGTTGGTGACATGGAGTGCGTCGGGATGTGCAAAGTTTAACATCTTTGCTAAATGCGGCAATGGCTGGTTTCACTCACTAGTCACCACAAACGTACATCTGAAAGCGCAGAAGCATTCACGTGGCTAGCCTCTATACAGCAATTCAGGTCAGAGCGAAACTCAACTGCCTTTGTCTAACAGTGAATTCATTTTGCCTCACCTGCTGTAGGCCGGTCGGGCTCTGTCAGTGGGGCCGGCGTTTCATCTCCCGACATCTGCAGAAAACAAGGCATTAATTGCGCAGCGACAAGTGACAAACCAACAAAGGCTATAACAGCATAACAAGAACTAAACTTTTTTTTTCAAAACACGTAGACGCGCATTACCTCGTTGATTTCAGCATCGCCCGATCCCCTCCCACAATCCTCATCATCGCCCATGCAGCCGTGGTCGCGCGGACCGGATCCTGCACAGACATACAGCACTTTCAAACACAGTTGCATTAAAGACCTGCGCGACATACTGCGGCGGTTTCACCCGACAAGTTTCTAAAAAGAAAATTTCGAGTGGGGTGGTTCTGCGCAGCGCGAGCTATGCATCTTATTTTTCGCACTTTTGCAAAATAAAAAGTTATTCGTATTTACAAATATGCAGGTTTCTTCAAATTGCTGAAAAGCACAGCTCTAAAATCTTGGCGTCCGACACAAAAAGAATATTTCGCAAGCACTTCCTCGTAGCGCGTCACACCTTCAACATCTCCGTCGGGTTGTTTTTCAGCAGTTGGCGTTTCGGTGACGACCAGGGTAGTAGTGGTGGAGTCCGCTCGCTCCACTCCAGGCGTGGAGACGCGTTCAGCAACAGGCTCTGGCTCAGTGGTGGCCGGTGGCGATGGTTCAGGCATCCGGGTGGTAGCAAAAGTGGTCGCGGCTTGAGTTCCGGTTTTTTTCTCGAGTCTCTCGAATTGATCGAGTTCTGTTGCGGTCTCCGGTTTCGGGAGTATTGTTGCAGGTTCTGGCTCAGGTTCCGGTTCCGGTTCGGGCGACGGGGCGGGAGCTGCAGGCGTGCGGCTTGGTGGCGCAGTTGGGGGTTCAGGCTTTTCTAAGTACAACGAAAGTTGATTCAAAATTTACTCCAGCGATCACAGAAGCGTCATTGGAAGGAATAGCAGGGAAAAAATGCACTCGACCAATCCTTTGGCCAAACAAGCAGCGTCGTGGTTCCCGTTGCGATTAAAAAGTAAGAACACGCGACAAGAATGTTAAATGGATATGTTTGCTTTTTGGCAGACGGATGCGTTGGTACAGGTATTATACGCAAGCGGCAAACTGATGCAGTTCCCCGCAGAAAACAGACTCACGACATGCGCATGGGACGATTTCCAATCAGCACACGCGAGAACTTTTGAGAAACGCCGCGATCGTTAAACGGAAACTTGAACAACAAAGTTTTGAAACCGAAAATGAAAATTTTACCTGGCGTACGTTCGCACGGACCCTCTCCAGCAATTTTGACATCGATTCCTTGCTTGCATGCCATCACCTTCATCTGACATGCATCAGCGTACGTGACGCCGTTGGAACCACACACCTGCATGGTCACAGTAAGGAGTCACAAGTGGTGAGGGTGACTAGCAAACCCGCGTCTGTAAATCTTTAAAAACAGATCGATGACGATAAATATTTTGGAACAACAGCTGCGGACTTTTTGTCAATCAACCCATGAATGCCGCCTCGCCATCTTTGGCCACTTTGCGCAGACGTTCCCAAATATCAAGCGCACCATTAGCCGCAGAGTTCAACAACAAAATGAAAAGCTAAAATAAACAACCGCACCGCAGAAGATAAGCAATTGATACGCACACTGGCGCCGTTGAAAGAATCGCACGAGGCGAAGCTCGGGCACTTGCATTCGTACACTCCCCGCACTTCCACGCACTCCTGCCCGAATCGACAGCTGAGGTCGGCGCAGGATTTGGCAGCGACGGTCGAGGCTGTTGAAACGAATCCAAGGTGGTGTTGTTAGTCACACTTGAAAGTCACCTGCCGTGACTGGAAGTTCGAAAATAAACCTCAGACGAGGCCGGGTGCGCCAGAACGGTGGTTACCTGTCTTTTCGCACAAGTCGGCGGTGATCCAGGTTGGATTTCCGTCGCTGCCAGCGCAGTGCGCGCACTTGCTGCCGATGACGTTGTCTTTGCACGAGCACCTGCCCGTCATCTGATCGCAGTCGTCGCGGGTCGAGCCCAGTGGATTGCAACTGCAAGCTGGAAATCGACGCCGGGTCGCATTAGCGCGCAAGGGAGATAAAGCGCAACTTCTATTCGCAACATGAACATTAGAGCGGTTGTTATTGGTTCGATTTAAAAACATACGATTTTTACTTGGACTGGGTGAAAAAGCGGGGTACAAGCAGACACTTTCTCGACTTTCAAAAATTCTAAGTTACCTCCCAAAACTTTTTTTACAAAAATAAAAGATTCTATGAAAAGAGAGCTTTGAAGTTATCCGAATCAGTTATCGTTAAGATCACATTCAGTTTCATAAAAAAATCTTCACAGCATTTCCAAAAAAATGTTTTATTTACTACTCTAGGGAAGAGACAGCGCCACCTCCAAGAGGACAAAAAAAACCGCAAAAGTTCCACACATTAGTATCTTCTAGTTTTTCGACCCGCAATCATTAAGACTGTCAAATCAGTCAACGTCAACCACTATCTCATTTGCCTCACCGGTTTTATGCCCCTGTTCACAGCAAAAGATGAATCATACCACGGAAAATCAAGTTATTTTTTATTGTTTTACCATGGAAAATGCATAGTTTAACAAATATAAACTTCCGGACCTTTTTGAAATAATTCTGCTACATCTTTTGTGGGTTCCTAATACTCTTGTCAAAATACAAGAAGGCTGGTAACCGCGACGGTCACGCTTTGACTGTTGACATGACTGCAGTCTTTCAAGTTTGAAACATGCCACACTGAAACCATGGTGATAACAAAAGGTCAACTACGCATGTCTCATCATTGCCGCTCCAGCCTAGCCCGAAACTCCAGCTTTGACCCTAAAACAGTTTCAAGGGCTCAGCTTTGCTACAGCGATTCCATGTAAAAACCGCAAGCGTTTTGCAAGAAATCTGCAAAAAATTGACCGATGCAATGAAAGACGCAGGGAGGTCTTGCACTCTCTCACTTTTTTTTAGCAAAAAAAAACACAGAAAAGTCGGGAGATTTTTCAACTCACACATGCAACCGCCATTCCGACCATCGACCACAGACCAGAAGTTCCAGTATCCTGGCAAACACCTGTCACACTTCAGTCCTCCGACGCCGGGTCGACAGACGCACTGACCAGTGGTCGGATGGCACGTCGACGCGAAAGATCCGGACGGATGACAGTCGCAAGTTTCTGCGAGAATCAGTCTGTTACTTTTCGGAGAAAGTGCAACAGGGAAAAAAACGCATCTGCATCAATAATGAAACGGGAAGCTTAAAGTGTGCAGTTATGTGTTGCATGAAACACCAAAGCGTATTCATTACAGCTCGTTCACATATAATGTACCTGGGCATCCCGAGTGTCGGAGACCGCCAGCGGGAGTGATGCCGTCGTCACAGCAACCGTAAGCGCTCCTCGAGCATACGTCTGCAAAACGAAGACGCTCGTAAAGGCGTACGGCCTGTGGAAGGTAAAAATGTATCGCAAACGAAGCCTTAAGGTCTTACCGTGGCAAGAACCAGCACCGGCGATCTTTATGGTCGTCTGGGTCTCACATTGAGCTTTACGGAGTTCGCAGGCGTTGGGGTATGTGCGGCGGTCTGAACCGCATACTTCAGATCTGGAGCTGTTGGCAAATTCGAAACGTCAGAACAAAAGCTGTGGCGCTTGCGTTGAATATCGAGAA